>WNGA01000441.1_pt1 | contig 61491 bp, 61 predicted proteins | sample 5400061 | NCBI WGS metagenome assembly WNGA01 (sample SAMN13153366, study PRJNA577476) | soil metagenome | isolation source: 100 cm soil or saprolite under grassland replicate 2 | place: USA:California | collected 2016-06-15
CCAATCTGGCCCACGCGCTGCGGGACCAGGGCGCGTCGGTGGCCGTCGTCGCCTCCGACGACGGCCACGGCCCCGGCTACGGCCTCGACCGCGGCATCCACGTCCTGCGACCGTTCCGCCGCGGGCCGGGCGCCCTCTCGGCCGCGACCGCGGCCGCCGAGACAACCGGCGCGCCCGTCGTGCACGTGCAGCACGAGATGTTCCTGTACGGGGGCGTGACATCGATCCCCGGGGTCGTCCCCGCGCTTCGTCGCCGCCGTCGCCGCCACCCGGTCCGGCGTCATCGCCGCCCCCTCGTCGTCACGATGCACCAGGTCGTCGACCCGAACACCGTCGACGGAGAGTTCACCGAGCTGCACCGCGTGCGCGCGCCGGCGGCGCTCGCTCGGCTCGGGCTCGCGACGGTGCAACGCTTCCTGCGAGACCAGGCCGACGCGGTGATCGTCCACGAGCCCGCGTTCACCAACCACGTCCGGGACGCCCGGGTCGTTCCGCACGGCGTCGAGGTCGCGACGACGCCGGCGCGCGACTCCGCTCGGGCCGCGCTCGGGATCGACGACGGGTTCGTCGTGCTGTGCTTCGGGTTCCTCGCCCCGTACAAAGGGCTCGAGACCGCGCTCGATGCCGCGAAGATCGCCGGGCGATCCGTCGAGCTCGTCGTGGCCGGCGGTGAGCACCCTCGGTTGTCGGGCCGCGACGGATACGCGGCCTCCCTGCGCGAGCGGTGGGGCCACATCGCCCGGTTCACGGGCCGGGTCCCGGACGAAGAGGTACCGCTGTGGTTCAGCGCCGCCGACGTCGCGCTCTACCCGTATCCGCGCCCGTTCTCGAGCAGCGGCGCGCTCGCGCTCGCGCTCGCGTACCGCACGCCCGTCCTTCTCTCTCCTGAGCTGGCGACCTGCACCGGAGCGCCGGACGCGCTCGCCGCGCCGCGTGATGCCAGCGGCCTCGCCGTGCGCCTGCGCGACCTGGCGGAGAAGCCGGGCGCACTCGAGATTCTTCGCTCCGCCGCCGCGTCCCTCGGCGAGGAGCGGTCCTGGCCCCGTGTCGCCGCGCATCACCTCGAGCTCTACGGGGAGGTGATCGATGCCCACCGTCCTGCTCGCCGGCGCGTTCGGCCAACGCAACCCTGGTGACGAGGCGCTGCTCCAGGCGTTCCTGGCGGCGATGCCCGGGTGGCACGCCATCGCGACGAGCCGCGACCCCGAAGGAACTGCCGCGAGGCACGGCTGCGAAGCGGTGTCGGCAACCGACGCCGGCGCGGTGGTGACGGCCGTGCGCCACGCCGACGCCGTCGTGCTCGCCGGCGGCACGGTGTTCAAGACACTGCACCCGTCGACCGGCCGCCGACCCAACGAGCTGCTGCGCAACGCGGCGCTGCTCACGTGGGGGGCACGCGCGACGTCGAAGCCCGTGGCAATGATCGGCGTGGGCGCCGGGAGCCTTTCGAGCTGGCGGGCTCGTCGCCTCGCACGGCGTGTCGTCCGCCAGTCCGACCTGCTCGTGCTGCGCGACGAGGACTCCGCGCGCGTGCTCGCCAGCACCGGCGCGCCGACGCCCTTTCGCGTGGGCGCCGACCCGACCTGGACGCTCCTCGACGGATCGCGTGGCGACGCGCGCATGGACGGACGGGACGGCGGCGACGCCGTGATCGTCACGATGAGCAACCTGGCGGGCGGCGGGGATCTGGCCACCCGCCTGGCCGACGGCCTACGCGAGGTTCGCGACGCGGGGATGCGTATCGCGCTGCAGCCCTGGGAGGTCCACGACGGCATCAACGACGACCTCCCGCTGGCGCGCTCGATCGCGGGCCGGCTCGGCACGCCGGTCGAGGTGCTCGATCCCCCGAGCGACATCGTCGAGGCCGCGCACCAGATTTCGCGCGCCCGCCTCGTCATCGGTATGCGCTTCCATTCGCTGGTTGCGGCGGCCGCAGCCGGGGTGCGGTTCGTCGCCGTCGACCACGAGCCGAAGCTCGCCGCCCTGGCTCGGCGCTTCGATCAGCCGCGCATGACTCCGGCGGATCGCCCGGCGCGCATCGCGGAGGCGATCGGCGTCGCCTGCGACGCGCCCCCGCCCCCGGAGCCGGTGGCGCGCAACCAGGTCATGCTGGCGGAGGAGGGGTTCCGGTTGCTCCGCCTCGTCCTCGAAGGCGGCGAGGCGCCGGCGGCCGAGGAGCTCACCGGCCTGCCTCTCGAGCCGCCGGTCTGGGAGTGGGCCTGATGTCACAAGTCATCTCGTGGCGCGCGCCCACGGACGAGCTCCCGCCGGTCGCCCCGGCGCCGCCCGAGCTCCCCCCCGAGCCCGAGCTCCCGCCCGAGCGCGAACCGATCCGGGCGCGCACGCTGGCGCGCGAGCAGCTCGTGGTCACGGGCGGGCAGCTCGTCTCCGGCCTCGGCAACCTCCTCTTCGCGCTGGTGATGGCGCGGCTGCTCAGCGGCCCGGCGTTCACCGACCTCGCCGCGTTCCTGGTCTGCTACCTGCTGCTGCACCTGCCCGGCGCGGCGTTCGGTGCCGGCACCGCGCTGACGCCCGCGCTGGCTCGCCGGACGCGCCGCCGCGCGACGTTCATCGGCCTCGGGGGCGCCGTGGTCGTGGCGGCGGCGTCGCCGGCGATCGCACAGGCGCTGCACCAGCCCTTGTCCCTCCCGCTGCTGCTGGCGGCGGCGGTGCCGACGGCGGCGCTCCTCGCGCTCGAACGCGGCCGCTTGTACGGGATCGCCCGGCACTCCCGCGTGGCGCGGAGCCTCCTCGCGGAGCCGGTGGTCCGGCTGACGCTCGGCGTGGCGCTCGCGGCGTCGCTCGGCGCGCCCGGCGCCGCGGCCGGGGTCGTGGTCGCGGGATACGCGGCTCTTCTCGTCGCGACGTGGACGCGCAAGCGCGGCGGCGACGTCAACCAGGTTCCGGTTCGCCCCCACGCCGCCGTGGCGGCCTTCCTCTTCCTCGCCGTCCTGCAGAACCAGGACCTCTTGCTCGCGACCCACCTGCTGCCGTCGGGCGAGGCGGCGAAGTTCGCCGCCATCTCCACCCTCGGCGGTGTGGCGGCGTTCGCCACGGCGACGATCCCGCTCGTGCTGTTGCCGCGCGCGGCGGGCTACCGCCACGCGCTCGCGGTCGCGGTGGGGATGGCCGTCGCGATCGGCGGCGCGGCCGTGGTCGCGCTCGCGGTCGCGGCACCGGAGATCGTGGGGATCGTGTTCGGCGACCGCTACGCGTCGATCGCGCCGCTGGCCGCGCCGTACGTCGCAGCCATGGCCCTGCTCGGCGTGGTGCGAGTGCTCATCGCCGACCGCACCGCACGCCCGCGGCCGGCGACGTCGGTCTTGCTCGTGGCGGCGGTCGCGGTCCTCCACGCCGCGCTCGTCCTCCGCCTCGGCACGACCGCGGAGGGCGTCGTCGTCGCCACGTTGACCGCCATGTCGGTGCTCACGGTGGCGTTCACCGCGGTGACCGTGCTGCGCATCCCAGCCCGGGCGCGGGCGGCACGAGAGGCACGGGCGGAGCTGGCGCTGCTGGTGGAGCCTCCGCCGCGGGTCGAGCCGGCGCCGCGGGTGGAACCGGCGCTCCTGGTGGAGCCTGACCCACGGGTGGAGCCCGAGCCGCGGGTGGTACCGGCGGCGCGGGTCGAGCGGACGCTGCGGCCCGAGCGACCAGCGCGTATCCCTTCCGCTGCCCGCACCCGCGCCGTCGACCCGACGGTGGTGGTCGTCGCGTTACTGACCGTGGGCGCGCTCGCGCTGCGGCTGCTGGTCACCCGCGGGCTGTGGGTCGACGAGGCGATCAGCGTGGCACAGGCGAAGTTGCCCTTCGACGTGATGCTCCATCGGCTCCAGAGCGACGTGCACCCGCCCCTCCACGCCGCGTTGCTCTGGGTGACGGTACGGGTGCTCGGCGACGGCGAGCTCGCCGTCCGGCTCCCGTCGATCCTCGCCGGAACGCTGATGGTCCCGCTCCTCTACCTCACCGGGCGCGAGCTGTTCGACCGTCGCACCGGGACGATCGCCGCCGCGCTCGGCGCCGCGCTCCCGCTGGCGATCTGGTACTCGCAGGAAGCCCGCATGTACTCGCTCTACATGCTGTTCGCGACGGCTGCGGTGCTCGGCCAGGCGCGAGCCATCCGGAGGGGCGGCGTGGGGAGCTGGGCCCTGTACTCGGTGGCGACGGCGGCGTTGTTGTGGACCCAGTACCTCGGCGCGCTCCAAGTGGTCGCCCAGCAACTCGTGTTCGTCGCCGCGTTGTACCGACGCCGGCGGGAAGGGCGGCCGTCGGGCCGGGTCACGCTGGCGTGGGTCGCGTCGCTCGTGTTCGCCGGCTTGCTGGTGCTGCCGCTCGTGCCCTACGTCCAGAGCCAGCTGGCTGCGTACGGCCAGCACGGCGCCGGCCTCGGGACCCTGCCGTCGCAGGCCGGCAACGCCGTCGCCTCGCAGCCGGGCCTGTCGGTGTACTCGATCATCGCCAACCTGATCTGGGCCGTCGGCGGCTACCACGCCAACCGCGCCATGGAGCAGGTCGGCGCCCTCTGGCCGTTCGGCATGCTGCTGGCGCTGCTCCTGCTCGGGCGCCGTCGCACGATCGGGAGCACGATGCTGCTCGTCGTCATCGCCGTGCCGATGGCGGGGCTGTTCCTCATCGGCCAGAAGCGCCAGGACCTCTTCGAGCTCCGGTACATCGCGGGCGTCGTCCCCGCGCTCGCGCTCCTCGGGGCCCGCGCCACGACGACACTCGCCCGCAGCGCCAAGGCGGCGACGATCGTCGCCGGCGTGCTCGTGATCCTCCTGCTCGGCGCGCTCGCCGACCAACAGCTGAACGGCACGAATCCGCGTCTCTACGACTTCCGGGGCGCCGTGCGCGAGGTCGTGGCCGAAGCCAAGCCCGGCGATCAGGTGCTCTACAACCCGCAGTACATCCACGAGGTCGTCCAGTACTACGGGCCGCACCTCGACGCGCATCCCTTCTCGCGCTGGCGCGACGCCGTAGGCGCGAAGGGGCGGATCTTCCTCATCGGGAGCTTCCTCGACAAGCCCGACGTCGCGAAGCGCACCGGCGCGGTGCTGAGCGAGCTGGAGCAGCAGCGCCACCTCGTCGGTGACTTCCGCCGACCACAACTCAGGGTCTGGATCCTCGAATGAGCATGACACCGAACGATCTGCGCTTCGACGCCGTGCGCTGGCGCGCCGTGGGCCGGCGCAGCCTGGCGCGGCGCGTCCGGCTGCTCGTGCTCGCCAACATGGTCGTCGCGGCCTGGTACTTCGGGTGGCTCCTCCAGGGTGCCCGCATCGGAAACCCGGTCCTGTTCGGGCTGCTCGTCGTCGCCGAGGCTTTCAACCTCGTGCAGGGGCTCGGGTTCTGGTGGACCGTCCGCCGCGATCGACGCTCGATGGGCACGCCGGAATGGGAGGGGCGGCTCCCCGACGTCGACGTGCTCATCCCCGTGTACAACGAGCCGCTCGACGTCGTCGAGCCGACCGTCGCAGCCGCGACGCGCCTGCCCGGAGCACGCGTGCACGTCGCCCTCTTGGACGACGGGAACCGCGCTGAGCTGCACGACCTGGCCGCCCGGCACGGCGCTGCGTACGTGCGTCGTGGCGTCAACACCGGCGCCAAGGCCGGGAACCTCAACAATGCGCTCGCGCGCACCTCGTCTCCGTTCGTGCTGGTGCTCGACTGCGACCACATCCCCGGCCCCCGGCTGCTGAAGGCGACGCTCGGCCACTTCATCGACCCCGAGGTCGCGTTCGTGCAGACGCCGCAGTACTACGCCAATGCGCCTGCGAGCCCGATCGCGCGGGCGGCCTGGTCCCAGCAGGCGCTGTTCTTCGGCGCGATCGCGCGCGGCAAGGACCGCATGGGCTCGATGTTCTGCTGCGGGACGAACGTCGTGTTCCGGCGCGACGCGCTCGAGGACGCCGGCGGGTTCCCCGAGCGTTCGCTGACGGAGGACTTCGAGCTGTCGGTGATCCTCCACGAGCACGGATGGCGCTCGGTGTACGTCCCCGAAGTCCTCGTGCGCGGCCTCGGCCCTGAGGACATGGCGTCGTACGTGAGCCAGCAGCACCGCTGGGCCCGCGGCTGCCTGTCGGCGCTCCCGCGCGTCCTTCGGTCGGCGCTGCCACGCCGGCTCCAGCTCCAGTACGTGCTGTCTGCGATGTACTTCCTGACCGGCTGGACGGTCCTCGTCTACATGGCCCTGCCGGTGATCAGGATCTTCACGGGCGCCCAGCCGCTCGCCGGTGCGTCAGCCGACCAATTCCTCGTGCACTTCGCGCCGTACTTCGGCGTCTCGCTCCTGCTGGTGGCGACGGCCGGGGCCGGCACGTACTCGTTCGCCGCGTTCTGCCTCGCGACGTCCTCCTTCTGGGTGCACGTCTACGCCTCACTCTCGGCCTTGCTTCGTCGGAAGGGACGCTTCGTCGTCACCCCGAAGCGCGGCGCTGGCCGCCGCCAGCCCCGCGCGGTGTGGCCGGCGCTGGTGGCGATCGCCATCCTGGTGTCCGCCGCGACCTTCGGGCTGTGGGAATCGCGCTCCCCCGCGACATTGAACAACGTGTCGTTCGCGTTCCTGCACGTGCTCGTGCTCACTGCGGGTGTGTCCCCCGCGCTCCGACGACCCGTGACCGCCGTTGCCGCCCGCGAGCAGCGCAGGCGGGAGCGAGTCGCCGCGTGATGCCGCGCTGGATCACGCGCGGCGCCCGCGCCGCGCTCGTTGTCTGCGTGGTCGCGACCTCGTCCGCCGCCGCGTTCGCGGACCGGCCCGACACGGCAGGGCGCGCCGAGGGCGCCCGCGCCGCCTCCGACGACTTCCTCTCCCGGTACGTCGAGCCCGACGGGCGAGTCGTCCGGCGCGACCAAGGCGGCGACACCGTCAGCGAAGGACAGGCGTACGCGCTCCTGATCACGGTGGCCACCGGCGACCGCGCCCGTTTCGCCCGCGTCTGGACGTGGACCGCGCAGCACCTCCAGCGTCCCGACGGCCTGCTCTCGTGGCACTGGGCCGACGGCCACGTGGTCGACCCGGAGGCCGCCGCCGACGCCGACCTCGACGCCGCCCGGGCGCTCGTCTTCGCCGCCGAGCGCTTCGACGAACCGAGCTACCTGGACCAGGCCCGGCGCATCGCCGGCGCGGTGCTCGACCAGGAGACGGCGACCATGGGCGGCCGCCTCGTGCTCGTCGCGGGACCGTGGGCGCGGCAACCGCCGGTGCGGCTCAACCCCAGCTACATCGCGCCGCAGACCTTCACCGCGATGGCCGGCGTGACCGGGGACCGGCGCTGGATGCAGCTCGTCGACTCCGGCGTCGCCGACCTCCGCGAGCTGACCGCCGCCGACCTGCCGCCGGACTGGGCCCAGGTCGAGGACGACGGCTCCGCCCAGCCAACGTCGTCGCCCGCGGGCGAGACCCCCCACTACGGCTACGACGCCGCCCGCGTCCCGCTGCGCCTCAGCGAGGCGTGCGCCGCGGGAAGCCGCGACATCGCCGCCAATCTCTGGCCTCGCCTGCGCGGCCGGCGCAATCAGCACCCGGTCGGCTTCGTCGGCGCCGCCGCCGCGGCCGCCGCAACGGGCGACAACGCCGCTCGCGACCGCCTTCTGGAGGCCGCCCAGAGCCGCGACGCCCAGCAGCCGACGTACTACGGCGCGGCGTGGGTGGCCCTCGGCCGGATCATGCTCACGACCGACTTCCTCGGCAGCTGCCGCGCCCGCTGACGCTCATCATTCTGGGAAGCGTCACGGCGGTGGAAACGACCTTCTTCCTTCCGAGAACGGGGAGCCCTCGACCGCCGGCGACCCCGCCCTCGTCCGCCTATTCGTCGCCGAGCGCTTCGGCGAGCTCGAGGCGGCCGCTGACGCCCAGCTTCTCGTAGGCGCGTTGCAGGTGGTTCTCGACGGTACGCGTCGAGACGACGATCGTCTCCGCGATCTCCCGACTCGTGAGGCCGCGCGCGGCGAGCGTCGCGACCTCGCGCTCGCGTTTCGTCAGCGCGACCGGTTGCGGGCCCGTGTCGAGGGCGGGGCTGCGGGCGCCTTCGCAGCGCTCGGCGAGAGCGCTCGCGCGCTGCGCCGCTGCTGACGCGCGCCGACGCAAGCCCTCGCGTTCGTACAGGATCGACGCCTGGTTGGCGGCTTCGGCCGCGAAGAGCCAGCCGCCGAGCTCCTCGAACGCCTCGGACGTGTGGTCGAGGCCCGAGGCGTCTGCCTTCGCCAACGCGGTCGCGTGCGCGAAACGCGCCGGCATGAGATCCCCGTCCACGTGCTCGGCGACGCGCTCGAGGTGCTCGGCCGCCTCGGAGGCCTCGCCCAGGCGGGCGAGGTCGTGGAACGCGCCGGCCGCCAGTGCGAACTGACCACCCTCGACGCCGAAGTCGGCGGCGACGCGCAGGATCCCGAGCGCGCGAGCGTGCTCGCCGCGGGACCACGTGTACCAGGCGCGACCCCGCTCGATGTCGACGTCCATCATGTGGATCGGCGTTGGCGGTTCCGCGTCGAGGTCGTCGATCGCGGACTCCGCGCCGTCCAGGTCACCCGCGAGCGTCAGGGCGTGCGCGAGGCCGCCGTACCCCCACCCCGCGCTCGGGTGAACGAGCTCGCCCCACAACACCGCGGCCTCCCGGAACCAGCGCGCCGCCGTCACCACCCGGCCCTGCAGCAGGCAGATGCGCCCGAGCATCAGGGTGAACCAGCCCTGCCCTTCGAGCACCTGGGACTCGACGGCGCCGTCGTAGCCGGCCTGGGCGGTGCCCTCCGCCTCCTCGAGCCGTCCGGCCTCGGCGAGCGCGAGCGCCCGGGCCACCAGGTACACGCCGGGACCGGCCATCTGCACCTGATCCCCGAGCTCGATGCGCAGTCCGAACGCGCGGTCGGCGACGCGGATGGCGTCCTCGGTGCGGCCCGAGAGCGCGAGCGCAGGACCGGCCGCGAGCGCCGCCTTCACGACGACCCGCCCGGGGTGCTTCGCCTCGTCGAGCCGCGGCTCGGACAACGCGAGCGCCTCGTGCATGTCGGCGGCGAACAGCGCATGAATGGCCCGCTGGGTCACGAGCTCGTCGCGCACGTCCGGATCCGACACGGCCCGCTCGGCGGCGAGGCCGACTTCCTCGGCCTCGGACGCCCGCCCGAGGCCGCGGAACAGGTTGCCGACGCGCGCCTCGGCGATCTGCACTCGTTCCTCGTCGGTGCCCGCCTCCGCTTCGACGGCGCGCAGCACGTCCTCGGCCTCTTCGTGCTCGCCGAGCGTGTCGAGCATGGCCCCGAGCACGTGCCCTGCCTCCAGGCCCGCGCCGGCGTCCCACGCCGCGCGTGCGAGACGGCGCGCGAGACGAAAGTCGAACGCGAATGCCGCTTGATGGGCTGCTGTCATCAACAGCTCGGTGTGCTCCGTATCGCCGCTCTCGAGTCGCCACACCGCGACCCGCAGCGCGTCCTCGGCGGACAACTCACCGGAGTGCTCGACCGCGTCGGCGAGCATCCGGCAGATGCGCTCGCGGCGGCGGGACGGGAGCTCCGCCCGCAACTCCTCGCCGTACAGCGGATGCGCCATGCGCACCTGACGCGCCGCTCCTTCCGTCTCGATGTCGACGAGGCCGCGCGCTTCGAGGCGCTCGACCCGCGCGCCGTCGGCGAGCTCCTCGAGCGTCGTGAGCGGGACGGGCTCTCCCACGCTGACGACCTCGAGCGCGTGGCGCTCGTCGTCGTCGAGGGCGCCGAGGCGCATGCGTACGAGCTCGGTCAGGCGCGGAGACGCCGCCAAGGAGCCCTGCAACCGCCAGATGCCGACGGAGTCCGCGAGCGCGCCGGACGCGACCGCCGAGATGATCAGCTCGCGCAGGAACAGCACGTTGCCTTCGCTCCTCGTCCACAGCGAGTGGACAGTGCCGCCCTCGACGGGCCCGCCGAGCACGTCGGCGGCGAGCATCGCGATGTCCTGGACGGAGAGCGGCGACACGTCGATGCGCGCAAGCAGCTCGTCTTTCCAGAGCATCACCACCGATTCCGGTGCCGCCTCGCCCGTGCGCAGCGTCACGACCGGGAACACCCCACCTTGCAGGACGAGATGGAGGAGCAGCGCCGCCGAGGCCTCGTCGAGGTCCTGCGCGTCGTCGACCACGAGCAGCAGGGGGCGGTCGTCGGCGTCGTCGAGTACCGCCTCCGCGAAGTAACGCAGCAGGTCGCCGCGGCTCTCGGCGCCGCGCGCCGCCGCCGGCGGGAGCAACGATGCGAAGGCGCCGTACGGGATCGTTGCCGAGCTTCTGTTGGCGCGGACGTGCGCGGTTCGGTACCCGCGCTCGGCGGCAAAGCCCAAGCACTCGAATGCCAGTCGCGTCTTGCCGACGCCCGCGGGCCCGGCGAACAAGACGCCGCCGGCAGCGCCGTCCATGGCCGACCTCACCTGGGTGATCTCGCTCACCCGTCCGACCAACGGCCAGGCCGCGCTGTTCAATGCCCCACCCTCCTGCCCTGGAATCACGCGGTGCAGTCTCCCACTGCTGGCGGCGCGGGGGAATCCCGATCCCCGCCGGTAGGTTGGACGCAGGATGATGTATCAGGCCATGCGGAGCTTCCGGAGCGATCCGGATGCAGTGGCGGGCAAGCGCGTCGACCGGGCGCTCGTGCGACGGGTCTTCCGCCTCGCCCGTCCCTACCGCCGGCAGCTGGTCGGGTTCCTCATCACGGCGGTGGCGGCTTCCATCGTGACCGCCATCCCCCCACTCCTGTTCCGGGCGCTCCTCGACACCGCCGTGCCCGAGAAGGACCGGCTCCTCGTCACGTGGCTGGCGCTGGGCGCGGTCGGGCTGGCGATCGCCAACGCGGTGCTGAACCTCTGGCAGCGGTGGTACTCGGCGCGCATCGGCGAGGGCCTGATCTTCGACATGCGCGTGAAGCTGTTCGACCACGTCCAGCGGATGCCGGTGTCGTTCTTCACCCGTACCCAGACGGGTGCGCTCATGTCTCGGATGAACAACGACGTGATCGGTGCCCAGCAGGCGATCACGAACACGCTGGGCACGGTCGTCGGGAACATCATCGGCCTCGCGGTGACGCTCACCGTCATGCTCGGGCTCGAGTGGCGGTTGACGATCCTCACGCTCATCGTGCTGCCGGCGTTCATCATCCCGGCTCGGCGCGTCGGGCGGAAGCTCGTGGGCATCACCCGCGAGGGCATGCAGCTGAACGCCTCGATGAACAACACCGCGGCCGAGCGATTCAACGTCGCCGGCGCGCTGGTCGTGAAGCTCTTCGGGAAGCAGGACCGCGAGCTCCAGCAGTTCTCGGATCGGGCCGAGCGGGTGCGCGACATCGGTGTGAGCAGCGCCATGTACGCACGGGTGTTGTTCGTCGCGCTGGGTCTGGTCGCTTCGGTCGGCACGGCGATCGTCTACTACGTCGGCGGCAACCTCGTGATCTCCGGCGCGTTGTCGATCGGGACGGTGGCCGCGTTCGCGGTCTACGTGACCCAGATCTATCAGCCGCTCACGCAGCTCACGAACGCCCGCGTCGATGTGCTGACGACCCTCGTGTCGTTCGAGCGCGTCTTCGAGGTGCTCGACTTCGCGCCGCTGGTCGTCGACAGTCCAGGCGCCGTCGACCTGGTCGCGCCGAAGGGCCGCGTCGAGCTCGACCACGTGTGGTTCCGGCACCCGTCCGCCGCGGTCACGTCCCTGCCTTCGCTGCAGGAAGGCGTCGTCGACGACCAGGAGGAGGAGAGCGGTTGGATCCTGCGGGACGTGTCGCTCACCGTCGAGCCCGGCGAGCTCGTCGCCCTGGTCGGTCCGTCCGGCGCGGGCAAAACCACCACCGCGATGCTCGTGCCCCGAATCGCCGACGTCAGCGAGGGGCGCGTGCTCCTCGACGGGCACGACGTGCGCGACCTGACCCTCGACTCGGTGCGCGATGCCGTCGGAGTCGTGATGCAGGATCCCCACCTGTTCCACGACACCATCCGCAACAACCTGCGCTACGCGCGGCAGGACGCCACCGACGACGAGCTCGTCGCCGCGTGCAAGGCGGCGCGCATCAACGAGCTGATCGTCAGCCTGCCCGACGGGTACGACACGTACGTCGGTGAGCGCGGGTACCGCATGTCGGGCGGCGAGAAGCAGCGACTCGCGATCGCTCGAATGCTGCTCAAGGACCCGGCGATCGTCATCCTCGACGAGGCGACGTCACACCTCGACTCTGAGTCGGAGCACGCCATCCAGCGCGCGCTGGCGGACGCGTTGCGCGGTCGCACGGCGCTGGTGATCGCGCACCGCCTGTCGACGATCGTGAACGCCGACCGCATCCTCGTCATGGACGAGGGTCGAATCGTCGAGCAGGGCCGCCACGAGCAGCTCCTGCGCGCCAACGGGCTCTACGCCGACCTGTACCGCACGCAGCTGGATCGGGCCGCCGAGCCGGCGTAAGGGCACTCCGCGGCTCGGCCGCCGCCGCCCGCGTCAACGACAGCGTCGCTACTACCATCGCTCGGGCTCCCTCGACCGGAAACCGTTGACCCATGCCGTCCGACGACGACACGATCACAAACGGGTCCCGACGAGTGCAGCGGGCCCGCCGGCGCCGGAGCTGGCAATGGCGGCTGTTGATCGGTGTGGTCGGGACGCTCCTCGTGGGCGGGGCCGCATTCGCAGTCACCGGCCCCCTGCGCGACGACGGCGACTCCGCCGCGTCACGATCTGACGCCACGCAACCACGGACGAGCGCCGCCCCCGTCGATCAGCAGTGCCGCACGCCCCTGAACCCGCTCGACCCGCTGAGGCTCTGGATCGGGGGCGACTCGCTGGCGGGATCGCTCGGCCCGTCGCTCGGTGAGCTCGCCGGGAAGAGCGGCGTCGTGCAGCCCGTGTTCGACTCCCGGGTGTCGAGCGGGCTGCTGACGCCCGACTTCCTGGACTGGCCGAAGCACGGTGTCGAGGACATGTCGATCTACAACCCCGAGGTCGCCGTCTTCATCGTCGGCGCCAACGACGCGAAGAACCTGTCGAAGGGCGCGGAGCAGAACCCGGCGTGGCGGGCGCAGTACACGGCGCTCGTCGAGCAGATGCTGGCGACGCTCGAGGGGAACGGCCGCACCGTGTACTGGATCGGCGCGCCGGTGATGGCCGACCCGGCGTACTCCGAGCACGTGAAGGGCGTGAACAGCATCTTCCAGGAGGTCGCCGCCAAGCACCCGGACGTCGTGTACGTCGACGCGTACTCGGTGTTCTCCACGCCGGACGGAACGTTCTCGCCCATGTTGACCGTCCCCGACGGCAAGGTCGCCCGCGTGCGCGCCCCCGACGGCGTCCACTTCACTCCGGACGGGGGCGACCTGCTCGCCAAGAGCGTGTTCGACAGGCTCAACCCGCAGTGCAAGATCACGGAGCAGGCGGTGCCGGGTGTGGTGAAGACGACCATCGAGGCGGCGGGGAGCTCGTCCGTGCCCGGCACGCGGCGCGGTGGCGCGTCGACCCCGACGACCACGAGGTCGGCGCCGGCCACCACCGCCCCGCCGGCCACGCAGTCCACCCAGCCTGCGCCCGCGTCGTCCTCGGCCCCCGCGACCACCTCCGCACCACCGACCAGCGACGGGTAGGGCCGACGTCGGTGTCCGTCGTTAGTCTGCGCCCATGACTCGCCTCGAAAGCGCTGCCGAGGCCGTGAGCGCGGCGGCCGGTCTCACCGCGTCGGCCGCCGAGCACCTCGCCCGCGACTCGGCCCAGGACGGCCGCATCTCGGTCGCCAAGCTGGACCGGCACCAGGTCCTCGCGTACGACCTCGCCCACAGCGCGAGCGCGCTCGAGGGATGCCGTGTGATGCTCGACTACGGCGGCCACGGCGAGCTCGAGTCGATGTTGGCCGGGGCGTTCGTCGCCGACGTCGTCGCAGACGTCGCCGGCCGGCTCGTCGCCCGCGACGAGGTGTGGGGAGTGTCCCCGGCGCTGCTGGCGCCGGCGTCCGACTTCGTCGCCGAGCATCGCTCGCCCGAGTTCCTCGAGACGCTCGCCGCCCGTCTGCCGAAGGACGGGTCGGGCCCGTCCCACCTGTCCGACGACTTCCAGCTCGTGCGCGAGACGTTCCACCGCTTCGCGGAGGAGAAGGTGCGACCGGTTGCAGAGCCCGTGCACCGGACCAACGCCGACATCCCCGAGGACGTGATCTCGGGCCTGGCCGAGATCGGCGGCTTCGGGCTGTCGGTCCCCGAGGAGTACGGCGGCTTCGCCGCGGGCGGGGAGCACGACTACCTCGGGATGGTCGTCGCCACCGAGGAGCTGTCGTGGGGGTCTCTCGGCGTGGGCGGCTCGCTGATCACCCGGCCCGAGATCCTTACGCGCGCCATCGTGCAGGGCGGCACCGAGGAGCAGAAGCAGCGATGGCTCCCGGGGATCGCCGCCGGCGAGCTGATGGTCGGCGTGATGGTCACCGAGCCCGACTACGGCTCCGACGTCGCCAACATCAAGGTGACGGCGACGCCGACCGAGGGCGGCTACCTCATGAGCGGCGTGAAGACGTGGGCGACCTTCGCCGGCCGGGCCAACGTCCTCATGCTGCTCGCCCGCACCAACTCCGACCGCGGCGCCGGCCACCGAGGGCTCTCGCTGTTCGTGGTCGAGAAAGAAGCCGCCGCCGGCCACGCGTTCGCGTTCGAGCAGCCGGCCGGGGGCAAGGTCGAGGGGCGGGCCATCGACACGATCGGCTACCGCGGGATGCACTCGTTCGAGGTCGCGTTCGACGACTGGTTCGTGCCCGCCGGGAACCTGGTGGGCGGCGAGGCCGGTCTCGGCCGGGGCTTCTACCTCCAGATGGAGGGGTTCGAGAACGGGCGCCTCCAGACGGCGGCGCGGGCGGTGGGCCTCATGCAGGCCGCGTTCGAAGCCGGGTTGGCGTACGCGCAGGAGCGGCGCGTGTTCGGCCAGTCGGTGTTCGACTACCAGCTGAGCCAGGCGAAGCTCGCCCGCATGGCCGCGCTGATCCAAGCCGGCCGGCAGTTCTCGTACGACGTCGCCCGGCGCATGGCCAAGGGCGAAGGCGCCCTGCAGGCGTCGATGGTGAAGGCGTACGTCTGCCGGGCGGCGGAGTGGGTCACGCGGGAGGCCATGCAGCTGCACGGCGGCATGGGCTATGCCGAGGAGTTCCCGGTGTCGCGCTATTTCGTCGACGCCCGCGTGCTGTCGATCTTCGAGGGCGCCGACGAGACGCTCTGCCTCCGGGTGATCGCACGCCGCCTCGCCGAGCAGGCGCTCGAGCAGGCGTCGAGCTCCGTTTAGCGGGCGGCTAGCGCGCAAACAAGGCGAAGAAGTCGCGCTCGCCGGGTTGGAGATAGCGGTCTTCGCCGCGCTGCATGTCGGGAAGGAGCTTGACGCCCTTCACCGCGTTGGAGTCATACGGGTCGACCTGGTCGAACGTGTAGTACGTGACCCACTCCGAGTTGATGTCGAGCTCCATGGCGCGGACCGCGCCGGCGCGAGCCAGCACATCACCGAGCGTCTTGGCGTTCAGGCCGTTGCCGCCGACGAAGATGAGCCCGCCCTGCGCGTCGACGCCGACGGCCGACCGCCACACGAACACCTTGTTGCCGAGCGTGGCGCCCCACTTGTCGTTCGAGTCCGAGTCGAGGCCGGCGACCTCCTGGCCACCGTCGATCATGAGGTCGAGGTTCTGGCGGACGGTCTTGATGTTGGGGTCCATCGAGAAGTCGCGTCCCCACATGCCGATGTTCGCCGTCCCGTCCTGGAGGATCACCAGCGACGCCGCGCCGTCGCGCAGCGGCCGCACCATCTGGCCGTCCGTGTAATAGCCGCCGCGCGCGCCGTCCATCTTGAACCCGGAGTTGAACGCGGCCACCAGGCCCGCCCGCTGGTCCTGCGGGATCTGCGCGCCCCACGGGCTCGGCCCGCCGCCGGGCTCCTGCAGACCCGGGACGAACACGGCGCGGAGCAGCTTGGTGTCCATCCACGCGACGCCGGTGACGAGGCTGGTGTGCACGGGGTCGGGGCGCATGAACGTGGTGTAGACGCTGGGTAGCCCCTGGACCGTGCGCCCGGTCGGCTGCCATACGCCTTCGTTCGGGAGCGGCGTGGTGAACGGCTGGAGGTTCCCCGGTGGCGCGAGGTGCGGTGGCTCCGGTGGCGCGGTCACGACCGGCGCCTTCGGCGTCGTCGACTTCTTGCTGACAGCGTCGGCCCCGGGCGCCTTCGACTTCGGGATCCCGTGCTCGGGCTTGCCGCCGACGGGCGGTGGGTGGTTCGTGTACCACCAGTGCTCGACTCGGTTCACGATGCCGCCGCCGCCGTGGTCCCGGATCCACTCGACGCTGCGCACCGACCACGCGTCGGTGCCGGGCGCGGTCAGCGCGCGGAAGTACGACCAGCCCACCGGGATCATCAGCAGGACGAGCGCGATCGCGATGGATCGCCGGACGATCTTGTTCAGGCGCGACCGCTTCGCCTGACGCTCCTTGCGGCGCGCTCGCCGGTCCTTCCCCCAGAAGCTGGTGTCCGGCTCCTGGGTCCCCCGTTCGGACGGCGGCGGCTCGCCCGGGAGTTCCTCGATCGTGATGACGTCGGTCGCGCTCGTCGTTCCCGTCCCTGCCGAAGGTCGATCCCTCGGAGCGGACTCTAGGTGTCGCCGTGCCCGCGTTCGCGGATGCGCCCGACGGCAAACACCTCACGGCGGGCCTGGTCGAGGGCGTCGAGTCGCTCTCGGATCCGGCGGTTGCCGTCGTCGGCGTCGGCGACCTGCGGGAGCGCGGTGTCGGCGGCGAGCTCCCGCACCCGGACGGCGAGCTGCTCGGTCTCGATGACCCGGCGCTTCAGCTCGCGTACGGTCTTGTGACGGGGCTTCTGCGGGAGGTGCGAGGCTTCGACGAGCTTGGCGTCGATGGCGATCGCCTGCTGGTCGAGGTCCTCGGTGAGCGACTTGAGCTCCGCGATGGGAACGCCGCCGACGGACCGGGCAACAGCGCGCCGGGTCTCGTCGATGCCGCGGTGCAGGCGGCGGTGAAGGATCGCGGCCTCGCTCTGGGAGACCCACCATCCGCGGGGCATCGCCGGGTGCCGGCGGCGCATCCAGAGCACCAGCGCCACCGGCAGGAGCGGCAACCCGGCCAGGACCAGCGGGTCCATGCGCCCACTCTGCCCTCGCCGCTCGCCGGGTGCGAGTTGGCTAGGAATCGTTTTGGCGTCACCTACACGCCATAGAGGCATGTACTTGACGCCAAAAGGCGGCTACCGCTCGGTCTCGGCGCTGCGGGTCATGCCCGCACGCTCGCCGCGCCGCAGGAACTTCGTCGCCATCTTGCGGCTGGCCTCGTCGATCATCTCGTCGCCGAACATGACGGCGCCCTTACGCTCGCCGGGGTCGCCCTCGGTCGTCGCCTTCTCGTACGCCGCCAGCAGGTCGATGGCGTGGTCGAACTGCTCCTGGGTGGGCGTGAACACCTCGTTGATGACCTTCACCTGGTCGGGGTGCAATGCCCACTTCCCGTCATAACCGAGGATGCGCGTTCGCATCGCGTAGTCGCGCAGCGCGTCGAGCTCTCGGATCTTGAGGTACGGGCCGTCGATCACTTGCAAGCCGTTGGCGCGGCCGGCCATGAGGATCTTCGCGAAGACGTAGTGGAAGTGGTCGCCTGGATACTCGGCGATCTGCACGCCCCCCGTGAGGACCGGCATCTCCGTCGACGCCGCGAAGTCGGCCGGTCCGAAGACGATCGTCTCCAACCGATCGGACGCGGCGCAGATCTCCTCGACGTTGATGAGGCCGCGGGCCGTCTCGATCTGCGGCTCGATGCCGACGCGGCTCTTGCGGCCGGTGGTCTCCTCGATCTGGGTCATGAGCATGTCGAGCGCCTGCACATCCGCGGCCGACTGCACCTTCGGCAGCATGATCTCGTCGAGCCGCTCCGAGGCGTTCTCGACGACGTGGATGACGTCTCGGTACGTCCACTTCGTGTCCCACGCGTTGACACGGACGCACAGCACGGTGTCGCCCCAGTCGAGGTCGTTGATCGCCTTCACGACCTTGTCGCGGGCGGCCTCCTTCTCGAGCGGCGCGACGGCATCCTCGAGGTCGAGGAAGACCATGTCGGCGCCGAGGTTGGGCGCCTTGCCCATCATCTTCTCGCTGGAGCCGGGCACCGAGAGGCAGGAACGGCGGGGAAGGTTGCGCGAGCGCTCGGACATGCCCGTTGAGCGTAGCTATACGCTCGGCGCGTGGCGCAATCCGCCCCGACCCGTTCGCTCCACCAGCTCGCGGACGGCGTGTACGTCTGGATCCAACCCGGCGGCGAGTCCGGCGTGAGCAACGCGGGCGTCGTGGTCGACGACGACGGCGTGACGATCATCGACACGATGATGGTGCGCTCGCAGTGGGAGCCGTTCGCCGACGCGGTGAAGGCGCTCGAGCTGCCGATGCGACGGATCGTGCTGACGCACGGGCACATCGACCACGTCGGCGGCACGAAGGCGTTCCCGCACGCGGGCGTGTTCGCGTCGCCCCAGACGAGCGAGGTGCTCGACCAGCGCATGCCCATCGACGCGTACAAGACGTTCATGAGCGCGTTCGAGGAGGAGTTCGACGACCTCGCCGAGCTCGGGACGCGGCCGGCGACGCACCTGATCGACGGGGCCGCGTCGCTGACCCCGCGGGTCGAGGTCCTCCCCGCGAGCGGGCACACCGACGGCGACGTGATCGTGCTCGTAGCCGACGCCGACGTGTGCTTCCCGGGCGACCTCTGCTTCTTCGGGGTGACCCCGCTCGCCTTCCAGGGCGACCCCGCCAAGTGGGCCGACGTGCTCGAAGCCGTCGTCGACCTGGCCGACACGATCGTCCCCGGCCACGGGCCGGTGGGCAGCGAGCGCGAGGTGCGCGACCTCCAGGCCTACCTGCGAGCGTGCGTCGACGCCAAAGGCGATCCGACGGCGATCCCGCCTGGCCCGTGGGACACGTGGCTCGAGCGCGAGCGCGACGCGATCAACGTGGAACGCGCCGCGCTGCTCGCCGAGGGCCGCGACGAGATACCACCGAGCATGCTGAAAGCGATCGGCTTCGGCTAGCCGGGTTGGTCGATGCGTCCCTCACGCGCACATAGTGCGCATGAGGGACGCATCAAGAGAGGTGCTGGCGGAAGAAGGCGATGGTGCGGTCCCACGCCGCCTGCGAGTGCGCTTCGTGGAAGACCTCGGGGCGGTGGTGGTTCGTGAAGGCGTGGTCGGCACCGGGGTACGTGAAGAACTCCACGTCCTTGCCTAGGCCCTGCAGCTCCTCCTCGAGCTTGCGCACCGTCTCGGGATCAGCGAAGTCGTCGTTCTCCGCGTAGTGCCCTTGGACCGCTGCTTGCAGCTTCGAGTAGTCGGGCTGCGCGGCCGGCCACGGGATGATGCCGTAGTACGGCACCGCCGCCTTCACCACATCGGGCCGGAGCGTGGCGAGCCACAGCGCGAGCCCACCGCCGGCGCAGAAGCCCGTCACGCCGATGCCGCTGCCGGTCACGGCGGTGTTGCTCCGCAGGTAGTCGACGGCGCCGACCATGTCCTTGGCCGCCTGCTCGATGTTCAGCGCCATCATCATCTTGGCGGCCTCGTCGGGCTCGTCGAGGGGAACCTCCTTGCCGTACAAATCGGGCGCCAGCGCGACGAACCCCTCGCCCGCGTACCGGTCGCACACCTCCTTGATCTGCTGGTTGAGCCCCCACCACTCCTCGATCACGACGACGCCGGGGCCCTGCCCGCCGTCCGGTACCGCGAGGTAGCTCTGCGCCTCACCACCGTTGCTCGGGAACGTGACCATCTCGCCCATCAGTACGCACCCCCCAACTTGCTGTGGTCCCAACTCAGGATCTTCTCCGGCTTCACGACGAGCACGACGCGCTTGGAGCTCATGGCCCGCACGCCCTCGAGGACCGTGTCGTTGAGCGGCCCCCAATAACGCTCGTAGACCGCTTCGCCATAGGCGAGCACGGCGTCGGGATCGTCGACGATCTCGGCGCGGCCGACGATCGAGACGCCCTTCAGCTCCTCGTACTTGTCCCCGGTCGCGACGAGCACCGTCAGCCGGGGATCACGCCGCAGGTTCACGACCTTCTGCGACTTGGCGTAGGTCCAGAACGCGATCTCGCCGTCGCGCACGACGTACCACATCGTGACGAGGTGCGGCGTCCCGTCCGCGTTGATCGATGCGACCTGCAGATCCCGACCTTCCGCGAGGAACGACTGCATCTCTTCGTCGCTCATCTTGATGACGTCGCGGCGTCCAGGCATGGCCGCACACTATCCCTGGGCTACTTTCTCGGCCGTGGCGAAGAACCCCGACCCGTCGCTGAAGCTCACGAGCCTGAAGGGCGTCACCCGCACGCTCGACGACTGGTCGACGATGTTCCACCTCACCTTGGTGATCCTGCCCGCGCGGCCCGAGGCGTCCGCCTGGCTGCCGGTGGCGCGGCGCATCTTCCGCACCTTCGGAGACGCCGACTGCCGGACCGCGTACTGCGTTGCCGGCCCGCCCGAGGTCGCGCGGCGCGTCCTCGCCGACGCCGCCGACGAGGCGCTGGTGTTCGTGGACGCCGACCGGACGCTCGTGCAGAGCCTCGGCCTGGAGCGCCTGCCCGCGTTCGTGCACCTGCGGCAGGACACGTCGCTGGTGGCCGCGGCCGAGGGGTGGGATCCCCGCGAGTGGCAGCGCGTCGCCCGCGAGGTCGGCAAGGCCATGGCGTGGACGGTGCCCGAGGTCGCCGGTCTCGGCGATCCCGCGCCCACGCCCGGCTGGCCCGCCTGACCGGGCGAACTGGGTAGTTCGTCCCAAATTCAAGCGGCTGACCAGCGCCTTCGTCCGGGGCTGGCATCGATGCAGGCTGCGGTCTAGGGTGCCCCGAACCCGCACGTCCCCTGAGTCCTCAGTGGCGTACGGGTTTGTTGTTTGCGAGGCGGAGCGCGCGAAACAACACCAGGCCCGGCTGACGGCGGTAGCAGCCAAGGAGTGCCCTCACACATGATCTTGCGGCCTGCCCGGATCTTGACCGCGGTGACGTTCGGGCTCGCGCTGACACTCCTCTTCCCCGGCTACGGCGACGCCCAACCCAGCAACGACATCCAGGCGAAGGCGGCCCAACTCGAGAAGGACCTCGAGGCCAGCAACAGCCAGGTCGCGACGCTCGGTCAACAGCTCGCCGACGCGCAGAAGCGGGTGGACGACGCCGAGGCGAAGATCGCCGACGCCGAGGCCCGCATCAAAGTCGCCCAGGACGAGATCACCCGTATCAAGGGGCTCATCAACGAGCGCGCGGCGACGATCTACAAGGTCGCCGGGAACGCCGGTCCGTTCGACGCCATCAACGCGAAGGACGCGAACGACCTCACCGCCCGCGCGAAGTACAGCGACCTCGCCGCGAACCACGACGACGATCTGATCAACCAGCTCGCGGCGGCCAAGTCGGATCTGTCCGCCGAGAGGGACGAGGCGACGAAGGCCCGGGCCGAGGCCGCAGCCGAGCGCGACTCCGTCGCCAGCGCGAAGGCGGACGCAGACAATGCCGCCGCGAGCCAGCAGAAGCTGCTCGACCAGGTCAAGGGCGAGATCGCCCAGGCGCTGGCAGCGCAGACCGCCGCCAAGGCCGCGTCCGCACCGAAGATCGGTCGCAGCAGCGGCGGCGGGGGCGGGCCGCCCCCGATCGGGAGCGGTGGCGCCGGCGCGGCCGCCGCGTACGCCCAGGCGCAGGTGGGCAAGCCGTACTGCAACACGTCGGATCGCTTCGGGCCCGGTTGCTTCGACTGCTCGGGCCTGACCTACAGCTCGTGGCGAGCCGGCGGATTGACGATCCCGACCGTCTCGGGGGCGCAGGGTTCCGCCTACCCGCACGTCGACCTCGACAGCCTCCAGCCCGGTGACCTGATCACCTCGAGCAGCTGGGGCGCCCACGTCGGCATCTGGGTGGGCGGCGGCTACGTGCATGCCACGACGTACCGCAACAACCCCAACGCGGTCCGATTCGTCAGCGGGAACGGCAGCGTCGTCGACGCCGTCCGACCCAGCTAGCACCGGAAGGCGCCCCGGCCGGCCGTACCATCGGTCGGTGACCACAACGGAGCCCGTCCGCCTGACGCGCTTCTCGCACGGGGCCGGCTGCGCGTGCAAGCTCTCGCCCGCCGATCTGCGCACGGTGCTGGGCATGGTCAACTCGCTCGGCCCGGCGGCCGGAGACACCGCCGATCCCGACCTGCTCGTGGGCCTGGACACAGCGGACGACGCCGCCGTCTACCGCCTGCGTGACGACCTCGCCGTCGTCGTCACCACCGACTTCTTCACCCCGATCGTCGACGACCCCTACGACTGGGGTCGGATCGCGGCGACAAACGCGCTCTCGGACGTGTACGCGATGGGCGGCACGCCGCTGCTCGCGCTGAACCTGGTTGCGTGGCCGCGTGAAGGCCTGCCCTTCGAGCTGCTGGCCCGGGTGCTCGATGGCGGCACCGACGTGGTGCGGGCGGCGGGCGCGCTGGTCGGCGGCGGCCATTCCATCGACGACGTCGAGCCGAAGTTCGGCCTGGCCGTGGTCGGGACGGTGCACCCCGAGCGCGTCTTCACGAACGCCGATGCGCAGGCGGGCGACGCCCTCGTGCTCACCAAGCCGATCGGCCTCGGGGTGATCTCGACCGCCATCAAGCGCGATGCCGCGAGCCCTGAGCTCGTCGCCGAGGCGGTCCACGTGATGACGACGCTCAACGCGGGCGCGCGCGACGCCGCGATCGAGCTCGGCGACGCGGTCCACGCCGCCACCGACGTGACCGGCTTCGGCCTGCTCGGCCACCTGCGCGAGCTGCTCGTCGCGTCGAGCGTAGCAGGCGAGGTCGACGCGTCGGCGGTGCCGGTCATCGCGGGCGTGCGTAACCTCATCGGCGAGGGGATGGTGGCGGGCGGGACGCAGCGCAACCACGCGTTCGTGAGCGACGACGTCGACTGGGGCTCGGTCCCCGACGACGAGCAGCTGCTGCTCGCCGACGCGCAGACCTCCGGCGGCCTGCTGATCTCCGTGGCACCGGATCGCGCCGGCGATCTCGTCGACGCGCTCCGCCGGCAGAACGCTCTGGCAGCGGCGGTGGTCGGCCGGACGGTGGCGGGGGACGCCGGCCACATCGTTCTGCGCTAGCGCCCCCGCGACGGCTTGTCGCGATCGCGACCCAGGCGCATACTCGCAATGAGGGCACGTCCGCTCGGACGAAGGAGGTCACCATGCCGACCTACATCACCCTCATTCATTACACGGAGCAGGGCGTCACGACCTTCAAGGACCTCAAGAGCCGACTCGAGGAGACGAGAAGGGCCGGGGACGCCGTCGGAGCGAAGCTGAACGCGTTCTATCTGACGATGGGTCAGTATGACGGCGTCGTGATCAGCGACGCGCCGGACGACGCGACGGTTGCCAAGCTCGCGCTCGCCGCCGCCGGGCGCGGCAACGTCCGCACCGAAACCCTGCGGGCCTTCAGCGAAGACGAGGCCTTGCGCATCGCCGAAGAGCTGTAGTCCGCCCTCGGGTTTTGGCGTCGCTGAGGCCCCTGATGTGGGGCCGAGCGACGCCAACGGGGAGGCCTACGGGATCACGAGCATGCCGAGCTCGGCCTCGATCTGCGGCCGGGGCTTCGCACCGAGCGACTGACGCTCGAGGCGCCCGTTCCGGAACAGGCCGATGAGCGGGATGCTCTGCACGCCGAACTGCTGCGCGATCGCCGGCTCGTCGTCGATGTTGATCTTGACGACCTTGTACGCGCCTTCTCGCATCACCGCGATCTGCTCGACAATCGGCGACACCTGCCGGCACGGCCCGCACCACGGCGCCCAGAAGTCGACGATGACCGGCACGTCGCTGCGCAGGACCTCCTGCTCGAAGCTCGCGGTCGTCACCACCTTCACCGGTCCTTCGGGCGGCGCGTCGGGGATCGGCTCCGACGGCCGCTCCCCCGCCACGACCTCGTCGAGCCATCCCCGCGCCCGCTGCACGCTCTCCAGCGCCACCTGGTGCTCCATCGGGTACTCGCCGTACACGACGGGCGCGCCGTGCGCCTCGAGGTCGTGGGCCAGCTGGCGCGAGCGCGCCACCGGCACCAGCGGGTCGTGTGTGCCGTGCTGGATCATGACCGGGATCTTGGCGGCGGCGTCCCAGTCGGGGCCGATCTCCTCGACCGAGCCCTGCGGGAGCGCGGGGCTCAACGCGAGCACGCCCATCGGGTGCGGCCGGTCGCTCGTGCGCAGCGCCAGCGCGAGCGTGACTCCGGCGCCCTGCGAGAAGCCGCCCACGATCGCCTCGCCGCGCGGCAGGTCGTGCTCGGCGGCCGTCTCGTCGAGGAGGTCGTCGAGTTCGTCGACCGCGGATCCGAACGCGGCGGCGATCTGCTCGGGCGGGAGCCCGAAGTCGTACCAGGCGAACCCGGGCGGGATCGCCACAGGGCCGCGCGGCAGCACGGTCACGAAGCGCCCGTCGGGATCGAGATACGGCAGCAGGCCGCCGAGGTCGTTCTCGTCGGCGCCGAACCCGTGGACGAGGAGCAGCAGCCGATCGGCGTTGCTCCCACGGACGACGTTGGTGATCAGCGGCATGCGCCAGCCTCCGGTCTCGGGCGTGCCCGGCACAACACCCTAGGGCGGCCCCGTAATCCGCAGGCAGGTGACAGAACTGCTCTGCCACCCTGAGCGGATGCGGCTCACCGTTCCCTGCCTCGACGACGGCGTGGTCGCGTTGCGGCCGCCCGAGCCCGACGACGTCGACGCCATCACGGCCGCCTGCCAGGACCCGGAGATCCCGCGTTGGACGCGAGTCCCGTCGCCGTACACGAGTGATCACGCGGTCGAGTTCGTCAAGCGGTCCGCGCGGATGTGGCAGCGGGGTTCCGACGCGCCGTTCGCCGTCGTCGACGCCGAGTCGAACGAGTTCCTCGGCGCGATCGGAGTCCACCGCTTCGACGGCGAGGACGACGGACCAGAGGTCGGGTATTGGTTGAAGCGCGACGCGCGCGGTCGCGGTGTCGCGACACGAGCCCTGCGGCTGGTGACGGATTGGGCGTGCCGCGAGCTCGGAGTGCCCCTGACACTCCAAGCCGATGCGCGGAACGCGACGTCGCGCCGCGTCGCGGAGAAGGTCGGGTACCGGTACGTCGGCGAGACCGCGGCGCCGCCCGACGTCAACGGCTCGGACACCATGGCGGTCTATCGACACCAGGCGGAGGCGCCGACGGCCCGGTAGCTCACACAGAGCGGACGTGTCACCATCTGCACATGCGGCTCGGGATGAACTTCGGGTACCAGGACTGGGGCGCGGGGCTCGGCAACGCGGTCGCGCAAGCGCAGGAGGCGGAGCGGCTCGGCTACGACTCGGTGTGGACCGCCGAGGCGTACGGCACCGACTGCATCACGCCGCTCACGTGGCTGCTGGCACACACAGAGCGCATCCGTGGCGGCTCGGCGATCATGCAGATGCCGGCGCGCACGCCGGCGATGACGGCGATGACGGCGGCGACGCTCGACCTCATGAGCGGCGGGCGGTTCCTCCTCGGGCTGGGGCTGTCGGGCCCGCAGGTGGTCGAGGGCTGGCACGGGCAGCCGTACGGCAAGCCGCTGGGCAAGACGCGCGAGTACGTCGACATCGTGCGCACGATCCTGCGCCGGGAGGAGCCGCTCGAGCACCAGGGCGAGCACTACGGCATCCCGTACACCGGGCCGGGCGCGACCGGACTCGGCAAGCCGCTCAAGATCATCGGCCGTCCGCGCGCCGACATCCCGATCTACATCGCCGCCATTGGCCCCAAGAACGTCCAGCTCGCGGCGGAGATCGCCGACGGCTGGCTGCCGATCTTCTTCTCCCCATACCGCCTCGCGGAGACGTACGACGCCGCGCTCGACGCCGGGCTCGCCAAGGCCCGTGACGGCAAGTCGCGAGCCGACTTCGACATCGCGCCGAGCGTCACCGTGCTCGTCGGCGACGACGTCGACACGTTGCGCGGATTCGTGAAGCCGGTGACCGCGCTGTACGTGGGCGGGATGGGCGCACGCGGCCGGAACTTCTACAACGATCTCGCCTGCCGCTTCGGCTACGAGGCGGCGGCCAAGGAGGTGCAGGACCTCTACCTCGACGGCAAGAAGCAGGAGGCCGCCGCCGCCATCCCCGATGAGCTCATCGACGAGATCGCGCTCGTCGGTCCCAAGGAGCGCATCGCCGAGCGGCTGGAGGCATGGAGGGACGCGGGCGTCACCACGATGGTCGTCCTCGGTCAACAGCCCGAGGCGCTGCGCCTGATGGCCGAGCTCGCTCTGTGACGGCGTCCACATACGTGTGGCACCGCTTGGATCTCGACGGTCTCGACTTCGTTCGCCTCGATGAGCGGGCCGACGACGTCTCTGCGGAGGGCCACGAGATCTGCGCCGACGGCGCGGAACGGTGGGGGCTGCACTTCGTCGCCGTGCTCGACAGGGAATGGCGGCACCGCAGGACGACGATCGCGTCGGTCGACCTCGCCGGCACGCGAACCGTCGAGCTCACGTCCGACGCCAGCGGCACGTGGGCCCGGGACGGTCAGCCTGCCCCGGACCTGGACGGGTGCACCGATGTCGACGTCGCCGGCAACCCGTTCACGAACGCCTTCGTGACGCGCCGCGTCGCACCCGCCGTCGGGACGGAGGTGACGGTGCGGGCGGTGTACGTCGAGCCACCTGCTCTCTCGGTCCGGCCGCTGGCGCAGCGATACCGGCGGCTCGGGTCCGACCGCTGGGAGTACGCCGACGACGAATACGGAGCCTTCGTGTTCACCACCGACGCCGACGGCGTCGCCGTCGACTACGAGCGCCTGGCTGAAAGGATCCCGAAGCCGTCGTCCTAGATTTGAGCGCGAGCGGCAGGTCGGGATTGTTGAGCTCGAGGGAGACGCGAATGCCCGCACGGACAGCAACGGCGCGCTGGGAAGGCGGCCTGCAGCAAGGAAAGGGAACCGTGCGCCTCGGCAGCGGCGCGTTCGAGAGCCAGTACTCCTTCTCCTCGCGCTTCGAAGAGGGCACGGGGACGAACCCCGAGGAGCTGATCGGAGCCGCGCACGCCGGGTGCTTCTCGATGGCGCTCACGGCGGGGCTCGAGCGCGCCGGGCATGCCCCGACCGCGATCGACACGACCGCCCGCGTGCATCTCGAGCGCGCCGAGTCCGGGTTTCGGATCCCGCGCATCGAGCTCGATTGCACCGCGAACGTGCCCGGTATCGACGACGGCGCATTTCAAGAGCAGGCCGAGGCGGCGAAAGCGAACTGCCCCGTGTCGAAGGCCCTCGCAGGCGTCGACATCCAGCTCGACGCTCGCTTGGCCGGTTAGCGCTTCGCCTTAGAAGAGGAAGTTCATCTCGTCGACGACGTTGCGGGCGAGCTCGTCGTCGCCCGTGACGGTCACGAGGCCGCGGCTCTCGACGGTCGCCCGGTCCCACCGGCCCATGCCCAGACACGCAAGGGTCTCGGCGTCCATCGCGAGGGTGGCGGTGGGCGCAGCCGGCGTGTCGGGAAGTGTCTTCGCCCGCCCGTCCTCGACCCCGATGGCGACTGTGGTCGGCCAGGAACCGGACACGTCGAAGACGACCGTCGTGCCGTCGGGCGGGTGGACCTTCTTCCCGACCACGAACGGCAGCGCGCCGACGATCCGATTGAACGCGAACTCGGCGACGGGACCGTCGAGGTCCCCCGGTCGGCCGAGCGCCCGGCGGATGTCCTGCTCGTGCGCCCAGGAGTCGAAGGCCCGGAACGGCAGAAGGTCGCGCACGGTCCCGGGACCGGCGGGCGTCCACGACTCGGCGCCGAAGTCGGCCTCGGAGAAGCCGCGCAGCTGTGCGATCCGGGCGCCCGTGACCTCGCGGAACTCGTCGAGCACCTTGGCGCCGCGCCAGGGACGGCGCGAGTCGACCCACACCTCGTTCATCCGACCGGCGTCGTTCTTCACGTGCTCGTACTCGGGCGGCGTGTGGTCAGGCGCGGGCCGCCCCAGCACCGTCGACTCGATCGCCGAGATGTGCACGACGTTGTCCTGGACGCTCCAGCCCGGCAGGTCGGTCGGCGTCTTCCACTGCTCCTCGGTGAGGTCGGCGCACGCGGCGTCGATCGAGTCCCAGACCTGCTCGAGGCGGTCGACCGCCTGCTGATCGGCGTCGGCCATTACGCGATTGTGCCCGCGGCGGCGACGACCGCGCGGGCCCACGGCGCCATCAGCTCGAACAGCTCGTCGACGTCGTCACCCAGGGCCTCGACAAGGTCGGCCTCCTGGACGTCGGTGGCACGCTCGATGCCCTCCCGGTATTCGCGGCCTTCGCCGGTCAGCGTGCCGGCGCCGTCGACGAGGCCGCGTGCTCGCAAGCGGTCGAGGGCGGCCTCGATCTCGGCGGGCGAGTAGCCCATCTGGTCGGCGGTGGTCGATCCCGGGTTCGTCGTGGTGCGCCATCGCTCGGTGAGCAGCTGGATGTCGACGGAGGTGAGGCCGGCGGCGGTCCACGCGTTGAGGTGGGACCCGCCCCGGCGCTCGCGGATCATGTCGCACGCGCGCCAGAGGTCGCCCAGCGGCGTCCCCGGCCATGGCAGCGCCCGCAGCCCCGCGTAGAGCGGGTGGCCGGTGAGCGAACCCGCCTCGACCACCGGACGGAGGATGGTGACGGCCCGGTCGACGCCTGCTGGCTCGTCGCCGAGCGCGCGGGCGAGGTAGGCGGTGGCGCCCCGCAGGCGGGCTTCGAGGAGGGCATCGGGCGTGTGGTCACGCCATGCCTCGTCGACCCGCGTCGCCACGCTCACTGGGTGCTGGGGCGCGAACAACGCGGCGGCAACCGTTCCGGGCACCCGGCCGAGGCAGGCGACGCGGGCCGCGAGGCCGGGCAGCCGGTCCTGGGGCATGAACCAGACGGCGCCGAGGATGGCGTCGGCCCGGGAGCGAAGCCGGCGGGAGACCTCCGCGATCCGGGGCGTCCATTCCTGCATCGGCCCATCCTCTCGCACGGAGTCCGGAACTGCGTTCGTCACTCGACCCGGCCTCTCACAGGTCGGCGTCGCGCATGTGCCGGCTGAGGTCGCCGATCAGGTCGGGGATGATCTGGCGATCGGCGAACCGCCAGCCGCCGTCGACGCGCTCGAAGCGATCGTGATAGCGGCCGGCGATGATCGGTTGGAGCGGCAAGTCGGGGAGGGCTTGGAGCACGGTGAAGTACGAGCGCGCGGTAGCGCTCGTGGCGTCGCCGCCGATGTCGACCGTGACGTTGGTGATGACGTGCTTGGTCCTCGGCTTGCCGTCGTAGAGGATCACGCCGTCGTACGCGTGTCGGACTTGGTCGGCGCCGCGCAGTGGCGCGCCCCGGCCCGGTGAGCCCCAGGTCGAGTCGGCGAAGAGCGCGGCCACGCCGTCGAGATCGCCGTCGTCGAGCCGTTCGGCGTACTCGTGGATCAGGGCGCGGATCGCTTCGACGTCGTCGGCGGGCACGGGGTCATGCTGACATGCGCGGCGGTAGCGTCGCCCGGGTGAGCACACCCGTGGCGATCGTCTTCGATCTCGACGGCGTCCTGGTCGAGTCCGAGCAGGTGTGGGATGCGGCGCGCGAGGAGCTCGTCCGGGAGCATGGCGGCGCGTGGCACGACGACGCAACCACCGACATGATGGGCATGAGCTCGACGGAATGGTCCCGGTACCTGCACGACCGCCTGGGCGTGCCGATGGACCCGGACGAGATCAACGACGACGTCGTCCGCCGGGTGGCGTCCGCCTACGAGCGGCAACTGCCGCTTCTTCCCCACGCCGTCGAGACCGTGCGCGAGCTCGCTGGGCGCTGGCCGCTCGGTGTGGCGTCGTCGTCGAACCGGCCGATCATCGAGCTGGTCCTCGACCGGAGCGACCTGCGGCGGTGCTTCGCCGCCGTCGTCTCGTCCGAAGAGGTCGAGCACGGGAAGCCGGCCCCGGACGTCTACCTCGCCACGGCAGAGCGGCTCGGCGTCGACGCGGCGGACTGTGTCGCGGTTGAGGACTCGACGAACGGCATCAAGTCCGCGGTCGCTGCGGATATGCGCACGATCGCGGTGCCGAACCGCCAGTTCCGGCCCGACGACGACGTGCTTGCGACTTGCGCCGCAGTCGTCCCGTCGCTGGCCGAGGTCACGCCCGACCTCGTCGCCGGGCTGTGACCCAACTTTCCTAAGCGGCGGCTTCGGCGAGTCGCTTCGCGTAGGCGTCCGCCAGCGCGTGCAACGTGCTGCCGCCGTCGCCGGAGAACGACGACCCGTGCATGATCGCGAGCGTCGACGGCTGCAAGTCGGCGAGCCTGCGGATCGTGGGCGCCAGCGCCGGGGTCAAGCTCGACGCGAGGAACATCTCCTCGGCCTCCATGGCAGGGCCGACAATGTCTTCCTCGATCACGGGCGGGCCGTTCCCGATGTGCTCGCCGAGGTCCCCGCACAACAGCGTGTTCGTGGTCTCCTCGTGGAGCACCCGCGCCTCCCAGTTGTGCGGGACGTGCGGCGTGTCGAAGTGGCGGACGCGCTTCCCGCCGAGATCGAGAACCTCGCCATCCTCGAGCGCCCGCGGCGGACGGTCTGCCATGTCGTTCAGGGATACGAGACAGCCGGTCACCCCGTGGGCGACTTCGGCGCGCGGCGCGACCGCAAGCCAGTCGTTCATGGACCCGCACTCGTCCGACTCGACGTGCCCGAACGTGATCCAGCGGAACTGGTCGAGGGGGACGACGCTCGCCGCCGCCTCCGAGACGAGCGGGAACATCTGGCGTGGACCGCAATGAAACAGCAACGGCTCGTCGGCCTTGACGACGAACTGGTTGAACGTGAAGCCAGCCGGCGCGGCGATCTCGGGCACATACGTCGACAGGCGGTAGATCCCGTCGGCGATCTCGTCGACTCGTGTCTCCATCAGAACGGCACCTCCGTTGTCAGCAGACCGGTGCCTTCAGCCCGGCCCGAGAGGATTCGACAGAACTCGACGGCGTCGAGCTCGATCGTCTCGCCGCCCGCACCGGCAACGTACGAGCCGCCGGCGCGACCTGAGAGCGTCAGCGTAAATGGCTGTCCGTGTCGCCGCGACCACTCGGCCACGACGTCGGCGACGACCCGGCCGTCGTGATCAGGCGTGAGCACTACGTCGCGGCCGATCGCCCGGCTGATGTCGACACGGTGCGTCCAGGCGTCGCGGTTGTAGATCACGTCCATGAGATAGCCGAGGCGCCACCGCTCACGATCGAACGGTGGATCCACCTTCATCCGCACCCGGCGCACGAGCCCCGGCATGCGGCGACGGGCTCGCACCGACCGGGGAGCGGCACGCTCGAACCGGGCGACGACGTCGTCGGTGGACAGGTCGGCGCGGTCGCGGATCTGCAGCGCGGTCATCGCGTCGATCATCGGCTCTCCGCTCGCGTTGCGGTACGCGCGCATCTGATGCGCCGTCTCACGGATCGACGCGTGGCTCTCGGTGGCGCCGAGGACGTGGCAGGCCATGGCTCGCACGTCCCACGGCTCGCACTCGGTCGGCGCCGTCCATTCCTCGGGTGTGAGCCCGTGCAGGAGATCGAGCCAGCGATCGAACTCCATGGTGGCGAACGTCATCGCCTCGGAGCGCGACAGCGTGGGGATCTCATCGACTCGGGTCACGGTCGTGTTCATCGGGTCGCGCCCTTCCCCCTCGCATCGAGGTACGCGAAGAACATGTCGAATGCGTCGTCCAGGAGGCGATACCAGCGGTCGCCGCCGGGGTCGTTCGAGATTTGCTGGTCGACGAGGCCCGTGATCAGGCCGGTCCACAGGTCGAGATCGCGAGGATCGGTCCCGCCCGCCTCGACCAGCATCCGCCGGCTCAGCTCGAGGCCCTCGACCGAAGGCGCGTACGACTCCGGCGACGGCTCGAAGCCGGGGATCGTGCGCTGGAACAGCAGCTGGTACCGGGCGTGGTCCTCGAGGCAGAAATCGACGTAGGCGCGCATCGCGGCGCGGAAGTCAGCTCGCGAGTCGCCGGTGCGCTCGAGCCGGTGGAACCGCTCGAGGCACTCCCGGCATCCCTCACCGAACAGGGCGTCGTAGAGCGCGTCCTTGGAGTCGAAGTACGAATAGAGGGATTGGGCCCGCATCCCGACCTTCTGCCCGAGGTCCCGGAGCGAGACGCCGGCGACGCCGTGCTCGCGCATCAACTCTCGGGCCGCCTCGAGGATCTCCGCCCTCGTGGCCTCACGGCGTTCGGCTCGCCTGTCGCGTGTCGGAATAACTGACATTGTTCGGAGTATCGAACAGGCTTCGGATCCTGTCAAGGGGTCTACCCTGCCGCCGTGGCACACCGCCGGCGGAGGTTCTGGGGCTGGGGGTACGAGGGCGAGGGCCCGACCCGGGACCAGCAGGAGCAGATGGCCAAGACGCTCGCCGGCATGTTCCACCTCGACGAGATCGCCGTCGCCGACCCGCCCACTGTCGACGAGCTCGAGCTCCCGCCGCCCCGGCTCGAACCTCCCGACTCCCTCGCCTCACTCTGCACCGTCGACCGCGCCGAGCGCGCCGGCCACACGTACGGCAAGTCGTTCCGAGACGTCGTGCGCGCGTTCCGGCGCGAGTTCCCGCACCCGCCCGACGTGGTCGCGCTCCCCCGCACCGAGGACGACGTCGCCGCGCTCCTCGACTGGTGCGCGGACACCGGTGCCGCCGCCGTTCCCTACGGCGGCGGGTCGTCGGTCGTCGGCGGGGTGGAATGCGACGCCGGCGACGCATACCGCGGCGTCGTCACGGTCGACCTGCGCCACCTCGACCGGGTGGTCGACATCGACCGCACCTCCCGCGCCGCCCGCATCCAGGCCGGGGTGTACGGGCCTGCGCTCGAAGACCAGCTGCGCCCGCACGGCTTGACGCTCAGGCATTTCCCGCAGTCGTTCGAGTGCTCGACGCTCGGCGGCTGGATCGCGACGCGCTCGGGCGGGCACTACGCCACCCTCTACACGCACATCGACGACTTCGTGGAGTCGCTGCGCGTCGTGACGCCCCGGGGAATCGTCGAGACGCGACGCCTGCCCGGCTCGGGCGCGGGCCCGTCGCCCGACCGGCTGTTCCTGGGGTCCGAGGGCATCCTCGGCGTCATCACGGAGGCGTGGATGCGCCTGCAGGACCGGCCCCGGTTCCGTGCGTCGGCGACGGTCAAGTTCGCGACCTTCGAGGAGGGCGTGCAGGCGGCCCGGTCGCTGGCGCAAAGCGGCATGCACCCGTCGAACTGCCGCCTGCTCGACGCCACCGAGGCCATGGTCACCGGCACGGACGACGGCTCGGCGCACCTTCTCCTTGTTGCGTTCGAGTCGGCCGACCATCCGTTGGAACCGTGGATCGCCCGAGCCGCCGAGCTGGCCCGCGACCACGGCGGCGAGGTGCCGGACGACGCCCTCCGCACCCGCACCGACGACTCGACGCGCGAGGGCTCGGCGGGCGCGTGGCGGAACGCCTTCCTGCGGGCGCCGTACACGCGGGACGCGCTCGTCGCCATGGGCATGGTGAACGAGACGTTCGAGACCGCCACCACCTGGGACCGCTTCGACGCGCTGTACGGCGACGTCATGGACTCCGTGAGCGGCGCGCTGGCGGAGATCGGCGCGCCCAACGGGGTCGTCACGTGCCGGTTCACCCACGTCTATCCGGATGGGCCGGCTCCGTACTTCACGGTCATCGCGCCCGGGCGGGCTGGTGCGCAGCTCGAACAGTGGGCGGTCGTGAAGGACGCCGCGTCTGACGCGCTGGTACGCCACGGCGCCACCATCACGCATCACCACGCGGTGGGCCGCGACCACCGGCCGTGGTACGACCGCCAGCGCCCGCCGCTGTTCGCCGAGGCGCTGCGATCGGCGAAGGCGACGCTCGATCCCCACGCCACGCTGAACCCCGGCGTGCTCATCGACCCGTGAGCGTCGGCCCGTGAGCATCGAGGCCGTGGTCTTCGACCTGGGCGGGGTTGTCTTCCCGTCGCCGCTGGACGTGTTCCGCGTCTACGAGCGCGAGCACGGCCTACCCAATCGGTTCATCAGCGAGGTCGTCCTGGCCGACCCGGAGCACGGCGCGTGGGGCCGACTCGAGCGGGGCGACCTCGGCCTCGAGGAGTTCTGCGACGCGTTCGACGCCGAGTGCGCGGCGCACGGCGGCACCGTCGATTCGCGCGACCTGATGCGGGCGGTCGGCGGCGGTCTCGAACCGCGCGCAGCGATGGTGACCGCGATCGGCGCCATCCGCGACCGCGGCTTGAAGACGGCCGCCCTCACGAACAACTGGGCCGACGAGCCGGGCCGCGGCGATCGGGTGTCGCCGACCGCGGACTGGTTCGACGTGGTCGTCGAGTCCGCCGTCGAAGGGCTGCGCAAACCCGACCCGCGCATCTACCTCCTCGTGTGCGAACGACTCGACGTACAGCCACCCGCCGCCGTGTTCCTCGACGACCTCGGCGCCAACCTCAAGCCCGCCCGCGAGCTCGGCATGACGACGATCAAGGTCGACGAGCCCGAGGCCGCGCTCGCCGAGCTCGAGTCCGTCCTCGGGTTCGCACTCGCCGGTTGAGCCGTGGACCTGCTGATGATCCGCCACGCCGAACCCGTGCGCATCGGACCGGGCTCCGGCTCGACGCCCGCCGACCCACAGCTGACCGACCGCGGCCGCGCCCAAGCGGACCGCCTGGCGGGATGGCTCGCTCTCGATTCGCTCGACGCGGTGGTGTCGAGCCCTCTGCGCCGGGCGCGCGAGACGGCGGAGCCGGTCGGGCGTGCGGTGGGCCTCGACGTCGAGGTCGTCGACGAGCTCATGGAGTACGACGCGCAGTCCGACTTCTACATCCCGGTCGAGGAGCTGCGCGAGACGCGCGACCACCACTGGACGGCGATGATCGAAGGCAGATGGGACGAAGTCGGGGGTGAGCCACCCGACAAGTTCCGCGCCCGCATCGTCCCGTGCGTCGACGCGATCATCGAGCGCTTTCCCGGCGGCAGGGTCGCCGCCGTCTGCCACGGTGGGGTCATCAACGTGTACCTGGCTGCGCTGCTCGGGCTGGACCGGCACCTGTGGTTCCATCCCGAGTACACGTCCATCAGCCGCATCGCCGCGGCGCGGACCGGTGAGCGGTCCGTCGCGAGCCTCAACGAGACCGCGCATCTCGTCGCGACGCGTAACGCGAGGAAGGAACCGGCATGAGCACCGTACGCATCGATCACGACGGTCCCGTCACGATCGTGACCATCGACCGTCCCGAGGTCCGCAACGCGGTCGACCGCGCCACGGCGGAGGCGCTCGCCGACGCATTCCGCGGGTTCGCCGCCGACGAAGAGCGGTCGGTCGCAGTGCTCACGGGAGCCGGTGGCGCGTTCTGTGCCGGCGCCGACCTCAAGGCGATCACCACCAGGTCGGGCGCCAACCGCACCGCCGCTGACGGGGACGGGCCGATGGGACCGTCCCGCATGTTGCTCGAGAAGCCCGTCGTCGCCGCCGTCGAGGGCCACGCGGTCGCCGGCGGCCTCGAGCTCGCGCTGTGGTGCGACCTGCGCGTCGCCGCCCGCGACGCCGTGTTCGGCGTCTACTGCCGCCGGTGGGGTGTCCCGCTGATCGACGGCGGCACGGTGCGTCTCCCCCGGCTCATCGGGCACAGCCACGCGCTCGACATGATCCTCACCGGTCGCGGCGTCTCGGGTGAAGAGGCACTGCGGATGGGCCTCGCCAACCGAGTCGTCGAGCCGGGCGCCGCGCTCGACGGCGCGGTCGCGCTCGCGCACGAGTTGGCGCGGCTCCCGCAGGTCTGCCTGCGCAGCGATCGACGGTCCAGCTACGAGCAGTGGGCGCTCCCGCTCGACGCCGCGTTGCGCAACGAGTACGAGCTCGGCGTCGCGACGGTGGCGTCGGGCGAGACGCTCGAGGGGGCGTCGCGCTTCGCGTCGGGCGCGGGACGCCACGGCGCGCCGGCGTCATAGGGCGCAGACATAGACTCATCGCGAGGCTGCGTCGACGACGACGAACAAGAAGACGAAGGGACGGCTCATGACCGACGGCTCCAGCCCGCGCATCGTCGCCGACCTCATGAGCACCCCGGTCGTGACCGCGACCCCGGCGGAGACACTCGCCGAGGCTGCGGGACGCATGCGCGAGAAGCGTGTGGGGTCGGTCGTCGTCGTGCAGGACGACAAACCTGTCGGCATCCTGACCGAGCGCGACATGATCCGGATCGCGGCGGCCGGCGTCGACACCGGCAGCGCCAGCGTCGCCGAGTGGATGACCCCGAATCCCGACTCGGTCGGTCCCGACGTCCCCGCCGCCGAGGCGTTCGCCAGCCTGTCGGAGCACGGGTACCGGCACATCCCCGTCGTCGACGGCACGCAGCTCGTCGGCCTCGTGTCGATGCGCGACCTCATGCGCATCGCGCAGGTCCAGCCCGTCGAGCTGCCCGCGGCCGAGATCCCGAAGGGCCTCGAGGGTGTGGTCGTCGCCGACACGACGATCGGCGACGTGCGGGGCCTCGAGGGCTTCTACCACTACCGGCAGTACAACGCGATCGAGCTCGCGGAGAAGCGCACGCTCGAGGACGTGTGGTACCTCCTGTTCGAGGGCGAGCTCCCGTCGCTGCGCCGCCGTGACGAGTTCATCGCCGAGTTGCGGCCGCTGCGCGAGATCCCCGTCGATGTGAAGGAGCTCCTTCCGCAGGCCGCGGCGCTCGGGGGCCCGGAGGCGCCGCCGCTCGACATGCTGCGCACGACCTACTCGATGATGGCCGTCGACCTCGACTTCCGGCCGTGGCTCGACATCGGCCACGGGGAGCTCCACGCCCAGGCGCTGCAGACGTGCGCGGTCGTGCCCACGTTGCTGACCGCGCTGTACCGGCTGAAGCACGGGTTCGAGCCGATCGACCCGCACCCGGACCTGCCGTACGCCGCGAACTACCTCTACATGATGCAGGGCGAGATCCCGAAGCCCGAGTACGCGCGGGCGGTCGAGCAGTACCTGATCTCGACGATCGACCACGGGTTCAACGCGTCGACGTTCACGGCCCGCGTCATCACGTCGACGGGCGCGGATCTCGGGTCGGCCGTGGTCGGGGCCATCGGCGCGTTGTCGGGGCCGCTGCACGGCGGTGCCCCGAGCCGCGCGCTCGACATGCTGGACGCCATCGGCACCGAGGACAAGGCCGAACCGTGGCTGCGCGACGCCGTCGAGCGCGGCGACCGGCTCATGGGGTTCGGTCACCGCGTTTACAAGACCGACGACCCCCGGTCGACCATGCTGCGCGGGATCGCGCAGCAGCTCGGAGGGCCCAAGGTCGAGCTGGCCGAGGCGATCGAGCGGAAGGGCATCGAGGTGCTGGCCGACATGAAGCCGGGCCGCCAGCTGTACACGAACGTGGAGTTCTACGCCGGCGTCGTCATGGACACGTGCGGGGTGCCACGCGAGATGTTCACGCCGACGTTCGCGTCGAGTCGCGTGATCGGGTGGTGCAGCCACGTGCTCGAGCAGTCGGCCGACAACCGGTTGATCCGTCCCAGCGCCAACTACGCCGGCCCCCCGCCCCCGCAGCCGGTGCCGGAACCCGAGTAGCGGCGCCTGCATGTCTGGTCGCGTCGATCCCGTGCCCGAAGGGGTGAGCACCGTGACCCCCCGCCTGGTGTTCGACGACGCGGCCGCCGCGATCGACTTCTATCGGGACGCGTTCGGGGCCGAGGTTCCCTTCGAGCCGCACACCGGCCCGGACGGCAACGTCGTGCACGCCGAAGTCCGGATCGGCGACTCGGCTGTGCACGTCACCGACGAAGGTGACGACGGAAACGGTGTCGCACCGAAGTCGGTCGACCGGCGAGTCACGGCCATCATGGCGATCACCGTTCCCGACGTCGATCAGCTCTGGGGCCGCGCGGTGGCCGCCGGGTGCGAGGTCGTCTACCCGCTTGCCGACCAGTTCTACGGCGAGCGTTCCGGTCGGCTCCGTGACCCGTTCGGTCACCAATGGATGCTCAGCATGCACATCGAGGACGTCGATCGGGACGAGATCGACCGTCGGATGCAGGCCCGGTCCGAAGAGCAGACCTGATCCCTCATTTCGGAGCGCAGGCCCGGGGCGCGCGGTGGGACTTCAACGTGTGCTCGAGTTGGACCGGGTGGGAGGTCATGATGCCGTCGACGCACCAGTCGACCAGCTGACGCCACGTCTGCGGGCCGTCGACGTCCATTTCTCCGAACCAGGTGTGCACGGCATAGCGCTCCCCATGCGCGCGGCCGACGTTCTCGGCGCTGGTGACGTCGTAGACCTGGCTGCCGAGCTTGAACGTGACCGGGATCTGGAACGCAACCGTGCCCGCGGCGGGCGCGGCCCCGTCGAGCACCCAACCGGCGACGCCCGACACGCCGGGGGCTACGCCGATCCGTGGTGCCAGCTGGTGGAACCGGTCGACGGCGTCCTGTTGGAACGAGACGACGATGAGATCGTTGCGCTTCGTGCTGTCGAGGAGCCGCGCGAGGACCTCGGCGTTGCGGACATACTCCGAGGCCTCCTCTTCCTTCGTGCGGCCCTTGATCTCGATGTTGACCGGCGTGTGCGGGAACGCGCGCAGCACCTGCCGCAGGGTTGGCACCCGGAAGTCCGCGGCCTTGAAACCGCTCGGAGGTCGACGCTTGCCCGTGGCCGCGCCGCGGAGGCGGTACGCGCTCGGGTCCAGGTCGTGCGTGTAGTGGTTGTCGTCGTCGGCCGAGAACCAATACGCGGCGTCGAGACGCTGGATCTCCCGCAAGGTCTTGTCAGAGATCAGTCCCATGCCGTTCGTGGTGCGATCGACGCTCGTGTCGTGCATGACGACGACCTGGTCGTCGCTCGTGACACCGACGTCGAGCTCGAGCATGTCGGCGCCGGCGCGGAGCGCGCGCCGGAAGGCGTACATCGTGTTGGACGGAAACTCGTCCTCTCCTCCCTGGTGCGCGATATTGAGCACCCGCCGCTCCAGCCAGGGATTCGGCATGCCGGCGGACACCGGCGCGGCCTGCAGCGACGCCAGGACGGCGACGGCGAGCGGCACGAGGACGCGGCGCATCTCGGGCAATGTCGCGCGTCGCCTAGAGATCGGGTCGGACGGCGTGGTCGATCTGCAGCAGCTCGACCATGTGATCGAACTTCATCGGACTGGACGTTAGTGACGATTAGCGTCGAGCTGCCATGAAGTTGCTCGTCGACACGACGCCGTTGCGGATATCCCGCGACTTCCGCCGGTTGTGGATCGGGCAGGCGATCTCCTTGTTCGGCACGATGGTCACGAGCGCCGCGTTGCCGTTCCAAGTGTTCGACCAGACCGGCTCGTCGCTGGCCGTCGGGCTCCTCGGCGCGGCGGAGCTCGGTCCGTTACTCGTGTGCGCTGTCGTCGGCGGAAGCTTCGCCGACCGGATCGACAAGCGCCGCCTGATCCTGATCGTCACGATCGCTTCCCTCGTCTGCTCGGCGACGCTGGCTCTCAACGCGAGCCTGGACAATCCTCAGCTGTGGCTGCTCTACGTCGTCGGCGCCGTGGCCAGCGGCGTGACTGCGGTGAGCTTCGCCGTGCTGCGCTCCCTGCTGCCACTGTTGCTCGAGCAGGACCTGCGGCCCGCCGGCTTCGCGCTGCAGTCCATTTACACGTCGTTCGGCTGGATGGCCGGACCCGCCGTCGCCGGGCTTCTCATCAGCGGCTTCGGTCTCACGAGCGCGTACACCGTCGACGCCGTCACCTTCGTGGTGGCGTTCGTCGCCTTTCTGCGCATCGCCCCGTCGCCTCCGATCGGCGGGACTGCCGGTCCGGCGACGAAGTTGTTGGCCAGCGGCCTGCGGTTCCTGCGCGGCCGTCCGGTCATCCTGAGCGTCTTCGGCATCGATCTGATCGCGATGGTGTTCGGGATGCCGCGGGCTTTGTTCCCCGCGCTCTCGGAACGGCTCGGCGGCGGGCCGGTCCTGTACGGGTTGCTGCTGTCGTCGGTCGCGGCGGGAGGTTTCGTCGCCTCGCTCGCAAGCGGGTGGACAACTCGAGTACGACGTCAGGGCCGGGCCCTGCTGATCGCCGTCGCCGTCTGGGGCGTCTGCATCGCAGCGGCGGGCTTGACCCTTCAGACCGTTGTCGTGCTCACGATGTTCGCCTTGGCGGGCGGCGCCGACATGGTCTCGGCGGTCTTCCGCTCGAGCATCGCGGCCAACCTCACCCCGGACGACATGCGCGGCCGGGTGAGTGGCGTCGAGTTCGCGGTGTACGCGGGAGGTCCCGTCCTCGGCGACGTCGAGTCCGGCGTCGTGGGCGGCCTCGCCGGCGTGCCGTTCGCCATCGTGTCCGGCGGCGTCGCGTGCGTGATCGCCGCCGGCGTCTTCGCCGCGAAGGTGCGCGGCCTGGCGACGTACCGGACCGACCGCGTGACGAGCCGGTCGTGATCGCCTGGCGTCGACTTCGATCCACTGCCTGAGCCCCGCGGGCTCGCGAAACACATCCGCAACCGCTCGCGGTAGTGCGGCGGGCTGCCAGCAAGAGTGCCGAGCCGCCCGCCGCACACGCGCGTCTTACGAGCCGGGGATCTTCGGGATCGTCACCCCGCTCGGCAGATTCTCTGCGACGCAGTTCTGCACGGTGTAGTTCACGTACTTCGTGGTCGCGTCGGCGAAGGCTTGCGCCTGGTCCTGGATCGCCTGGGTATCAGTCTTGGCGATGGCCGTGTAGTACTTGGCGAGCGTCTTGAGCGTGCTCTTGATTTCGCCCTTTGCCTTCTTCGCGGCCTTGCTCAACGCCTTGCTGTACTTCTTGGCGTTCGCCTGCCCGCCGGCCGCGGTCGGATCCGACGACGGCTCGATCGTGATGCCGGTCAAGAGCTTGCACAGCTTGCTCTTGGCCGGCGCTGGCGGAGCGGCGCCGGCTGGTGCCACGAGGAGGGCTCCGGAGACCGCGATCGCAGCCACACAAAGCCCGATGATCAACTTGCGCATTCTCTACTCCCCTTGTTGGGCGACGACCAGAGAATGACAAGTGCTAGGCAGCGGCGCCTGAGTAGGAGCTACTCAGTTCCGGCCTTCTGCTCGCCAGTGGCCCTCGACGCGCCGAGCGTTCGGAAGGGGTGCCCCCGGTGGGGATCGAACCCACACTGAAGCCTTTTTAAGAGGCTCTCCTCTGCCGATTGGGATACGGGGGCGCTTGCGCGAACTGCCGATGTTCTTGCCCCGGTACGTAGGCGTCAGGGCGTGGCAATTCGGACAAAGAATACGGAGATTCTCGATCCTATTATCGGTCGAGCAGCCATTGAGGTGATGGAGCTCGAGCGGAATGGGCTCGCCGTTCCACTCCGTAAGCCCGCACTCCTCGCAGCGCGCCTCCTTGTATCCCTCCGCAATCAAGCGGTCCTTGAGCGTCTTGGTTCGAAACGGAGAATCGACCGTCAGCACCTCTTCCAACGGGCGCGCTCGAACGACCGGATCTCGCGAGCCCTTTCGCCAGCCCTGGCCCAAGAGATGCCCTGTGTCGATACCCAACTCGCGGATCCGGCGACGAAGGACCTCGTAGTTCGCCCCCCTCGGTACGAGATGTAGTCGGCGCAAGGCGTCGGCGATGGAAACGGCTTCCGCGACGGCCCTCCTCACCTCGTCGTCGGTGTTCCGATAGGTGCGCCGCAACGCTTCCCTCCTGTGACACATGACTCGCGCACGTGGTGAGGGGGAAGTTGCAATGACCTCGCGTTACGCCGCTTGCGGCTGGTCGACGGCGGGCTCGGCCGCCTCGGCCAGGACCGGGCGGAGGTGGGCCGCCGCCTCGTCGGCGAGACGGTTGACGACGAGGACGCCCTCGACCATGTCGCTGGTGACGTCGGTGAACGGGCGACCCTTGAGCTGCACCGAGACGACGGACCCGCCCGGGTAGCGGCGCACCGTGCGGAGGGCGCCGGCGAGCCGGGGTGGGCACCGAAACGCCGGCACCGTGAGCCCGGCGGCCCGTGCCGCGGCCCCCAGGCGACGCGCGGCCTGGCTGAAAAGGAGAGCGCCCGCTTCCACACGATCAGGATCGCACGAGGGTGTGACAGCTACCGCGGGGCAGGATGAGGCCGTGACGGTGTACGTCGGGACGTCGGGCTGGCAGTACCGCGACTGGCGGGGCTCCTTCTATCCGGCCCGACTGCCGCAGAGCCGATGGCTCGAGCACTACGCGGCCGCGTTCGCGGTCGTCGAGGTCAACAACACCTTCTACCGGCTCCCCGAGCGGTCGACATTCGAGGAGTGGGCCGCCCGCACGCCGGCCGACTTCGTCGTCGCGATGAAGGCGAGCCGCTATCTCACCCACGTCCGCCGCCTGACGGAGCCCGCCGAGCCCGTCGCCCGCATGCTCGACCATGCCGGCGGGCTCGGGAGAAAGCTCGGGCCCGTTCTCGTCCAGCTGCCGCCGAACCTCCAGGCCGACCGTGAGCGCCTCGACGACACGCTCGCCCGGTTCCCCCGGCGCGTGCGCGTCGCGGTCGAGCCCCGGCACGAGTCCTGGTTCACCGACGACATGTACCGGGTGCTGAAGGACCACAACGCGGCGCTGTGCTTGACCGACCGGGCGCGCCGGCTGGGCCCCGTCGTGCGCACAGCGGATTGGTACTTCCTCCGCTTCCACGAAGGCACAGCCCGCCCGCGGCCCTGCTACGGCGACCAGGCGCTCGTGGGCTGGATCGACCGGCTCGCCGAGCGCTGGCCCGCGACCGCGGACGGCTACGTGTTCTTCAACAACGACCACCGCGCCTGCGCGGTGCGCGACGCCGCCCGCTTCGCGGTCCTCGCGCAGCGGCGCGGTCTCGCACCCACGCGGGTGCCTGAGCGGGCGGATATCAAGATCCGTGCCTGACGCGGCGACCACGCGCCGGTGGCGCCCGGTGGAGGTTGCGTGGGCCTGGTGGAAACTGTCGCGGCCCGCGGTGTGGATGGTCTCGCTACTGCCGTTCTGGATCGCGTATGTGCTCGCAACGCGTGAGCTGGTCCCGTCACATCATCGGCGCGAGCTCCTGATCGCAACGGTGGTAATGGGACCCGTGCTGTGGGCCAGCGCGTCGTGTGCCAACGACGCTGCCGATCTCGACGGCGACCGGATGAACCCGCGCAAAGCGCACAGCCCGCTGGTGCGGGGTGTGCTCTCCGAGCGCGCCGTGTGGTCTGGTGCAGGAGTCGCGGCGCTGGCCGCCGTGATCCTCGCGTTGACCGTGAACGTCACGTTCACCCTCGTGACGGTGGCAGCGCTCGCGTTGGCATGGGCATACAGCGCACCGCCCGTGCGACTCAAGACCCGACCTGGCGCCGACCTCGCGGCCAACGCGGTCGCGGTGGGCGTCGTGACGTTGCTCGCGGGCTGGGCAGTGGCCCGGCCGCTCACCGGGTTTCCCTGGTACGTCCTGCCGCAAGGCCTGCTGGTGGCGACGGCGCTGTACGTGCCGACAACGCTTGTCGACGCCGATTCGGACCGCCGCAGCGGGTACCGCACGATCGCGACGACGCTCGGCGAACGACGGGCGTACCTCGTCGGGTGGGCGGCGTGGGTGCTGTCGTGTGTGGGGGCCGTCCTGCTCGCCGCGCTCGACCTGCTCGTTCCGCGCCGGATGCTCCTGGTGTTCGCAGTCTCCATTCCGCTGCTGCTGTGGGAATACCACGTGCTCATCGGACGGGCCCGGAGCCCGGACGCCATCGTCCGAGGCATCGTCGTCTGCAGTCTCACGTTCCTCCTCTCCAACAGCCTGTTCGCGCTGATGTACACGGGCGTGTGGGAACCGTGAGCGCCGGCTACGCCACCGGCACCTAGCGTTCCGGCGTGATCCCCGTCCGCCGCAGCCCGCACGACCGCGAGATCGTCCGGCTCGCGCTGCCGGCGTTCGGGGCGCTCGCGGCCGAGCCGCTCTACATCCTCGTCGACACGGCGATCGTCGGGCACCTGGGCACGAACCCGCTCGCCGGGCTCGCGGTCGCGGGCACGGTGCTGACGGCCACGTTCGCGATCTTCAACTTCCTCGCGTATTCGACGACCGGGGCCGTCGCCCGCCAGGTGGGCGCGGGCAACCGGCGCGCCGCCGCCGAACAGGGCGTCGACGGCTTTTGGCTCGCGGCCGGCCTCGGCATGGGGCTCACGTTGCTCGGCCTCGCCCTGTCGCCGCTGATCGTCGACGCCATGGGCGCCTCCTCCCGTGTCCACCCGTTCGCCGATACGTACCTCCGCATCAGCATCCTCGGCGCGCCGGCGCTGCTCATCACGCTCGCCGGCGCGGGCTACATGCGCGGCCTGCAGGACACACGCGCCACGCTGGTCATCGCCGTTGCCGCGAACGCTGCCAACATCGTCATCGAGGTCGCGTTCGTCTACGGGCTCGACCTCGGGATCGCGGGGTCGGCCTGGGGCACGGTGCTCGCGCAGTACGGCGCAGCCCTCGCCTACATCGGCATTGCCGCGCGCACCGTCCGCCTCGAGCACGCCTCGGTGCGCCCGCAGGCAGCCGGGATCCGGGCGACGGCCCGCGTGGGCGGCCGGCTCGTCATCCGGACCGGGTCCCTGCTGGCGGCGTTCCTCGCCGCCACCGCGATCGCGTCGCGGATCGGCGACGACGACGTGGCGGCCCACCAGATCGCGTTTCAGGTGTTCCTCTTCCTCGGGCTGTCGCTCGACGCGCTGGCGATCGCCGGGCAGGCGATGGTCGGACGGTTCCTCGGCGCCGAGGACGCCGGTGAGGCCCGCGCCGCGGCGCGCCGCATGATCGAGTGGGGCGTGACGGTCGGTGTCGTGTTCGGCGTCGGCCTCGCGCTGCTGCGTCCACTGATCGTGCCGTTGTTCACACCCGACGCCGCCGTGCAAGACCTCGCGCTTCAGGTTCTGCTCATCGTTGCCGCGATGCAGCCGCTGAACGCGGTCGTGTTCGTACTCGACGGCGTCCTCATCGGCGCCGGCGACGTCTCCTACCTGGCCGCGGCGATGCTCGTCGCTACCCTCGGCGTGTTCGCGCCGGCGGCGGCCGCGGTGCTCGTGCTCGACGGCGGCTTGCTGTGGCTGTGGGGCGCTTTGGCGCTCTGGATGCTCGCGCGATGCGTCGGGATGGCCGTCCGGTACGCGGGGTCCCGGTGGCAAGTGACCGGCGCGGTCCGCGCCGCCTGATCACAGCCGCGTTTGCACCACCCGTCCCGACGCGGTTTCCTCTGCAGATGCCCGACCAGTGGGACGAGCAGGCGCCGACGATCCGCCTCCGCGAGCCCGACGGCCTCGACGTCGAGGCGCCGACGCAGAGCACCGAGCTCGTGCCTGTGCCGCAGCCCGAGGCCCCCGAAGACGACGCGTCCCTCCGTGACGGCGACGTCGACGCGTGGGGCCGCAGCGAGCGGCTGCGCGAGATCGCCCGCATGATCTACGACCCGATGTACCGCCACTGGTTCCGGGTCGAGTGGGAAGGGCTCGAGCACGTCCCCCGGGAGGGCGGCGCGCTCCTGGTCGCGAACCACGCCGCCGCGATCCCGTCGGACGCGCCCGTGATCATGCACGGCATCGAGACCGAGCTCGAGCGCCCCGTGTACGGCCTCGCCGAGAACATGCTGCGCGCGCTCCCGCTGCTCGGGACCCTGTGGTCGCGCGTCGGCGGTGTCGCCGCGCACCCCGACAACGCGTACCGCCTGCTGCACGACGAGAAGCAGCTCGTGCTCGTCTTCCCCGAGGGGACGAAGGGCACGGGCAAGCTCTACCGCGACCGGTACAAGCTGAACCGGTTCGGCCGCGGCGGGTTCGTCGACATCGCCATGCGCTCCGGCGTGCCGGTGGTGCCGATCGCGGTGGTGGGCGCAGAGGAGTCGATGCCGATCGTGTTCAAGAGCGCGCGCCTCGCGAAGCTGCTCAACATCCCCTATTTCCCCGTCACGCCCCAGATGCTGATGTTCGGTCCGGCCGGGCTCCTCATGTACTTCCCCTCCAAGTTCAAGCTGCGCGTCCTGCCGCCGGTCCACTTCGACCTCCCGGCCGACCAGGAGCGCTACTCCCGCAGCCGGGTCATGGAAGAGGGCGAGGCGATCCGCGAGCAGATCCAGCACGCGCTCTACGACATGTTGCGCGCACGCCGCAGCGTCTGGACGGGATAGTCCGTGCGCGTGCTCGTCACGGGCCTCGGGACGTTCTGGGGCAGCCGCCTCGCCCAGGAGCTCGAGGCGCGCCCCGACGTCGAGATCATCGTCGGCGTCGACACGACCGAGCCGGTCCTGCCACTCGAGCGCACCGAGTTCGTGCGGGCGGACTCGTCGTATTCGATCCTCCAGCGGATCGTCCACGCCACGCAGGTCGACACGATCCTGCACACCCACCTGATCGTCGACTCGACCAAGCTCACCGGCCGGGCCATGCACGAGATCAACGTCATCGGGACGATGAACCTGGTGGCGGCGGCGGGGACCGCCGGCAGCCCGGTACGCAAGATCGTGGTGAAGAGCTCCACGCTCGTGTACGGCTCGAACTACCAGGACCCCTATTTCTTCCGGGAGGAGACGCCCCGGACCCGGGGAGCGCAGACCAGCATCGAGCGGACGCTGCTCGAGTGCGAGTCGTTCGTGCGCGACTTCGCCGAGGACAACCCCCACGTGCTCGTGACCATGCTGCGGTTCTCGAACGTGCTCGGCGACCACATGCAGACGCCGTTCGCGCACGCGCTGCGGATGCCCATGGCTCCCGAGGTCTTCGGGTTCGACCCTCGACTCCAGTTCACACACGAGGACGACGTCGTGAACGCGCTCATGTACGCGACCACGCATGAGGCCTCCGGGATCTACAACGTCGCCGGCGACGGCATGGTGACGTGGAGCGAGGTGTGCCGGATCCTGGGGAAGCGCCGGTTGGCGCTGCCGCCGCTCTTGACCAACGCGGCCGCCGGACCCTTGCGGGGGCTGGGCGTGCTCGACCTGCCGCCGGAGATGCTGGCGCTCCTTCGTTACGGACGCGGCGTCGACAACTCGCGCTTCAAGCGGGCGGGCTTCCGGTACAAGTTCACGACGGCCGGAACGGTCAACGCGTTCGCCCGCAATCTCCGCCTCGAGCGGGCGGTCGGGTCGACCAGCCCGGAATACACGTACGAGCCCGACGTCGAGACCTTCTTCCGGCACTCGGCCGCGGTCGTGCGAGACCGCGGGTAGCGCGTTGCCCCTCCACGTCGAGCAACGCGACCGCGTCGCGGTCCTCACGCTCGACGAACCCGACCGCCGCAACGCCCTGACCGCGGATCTCGTCGTCGAGATCGTCGCCGCCGTCGACCGGCTCGAGGACGACGACGGCGTCGGCGCGCTCGTCGTGACCGGCGCGCCGCCGGCGTTCTGCTCCGGCGCCGACGTCGGCGCGCTCGGCGCGATGAGCGAAGGTGGTCAGGACCGCGGCTCGCTCCCGTCCATCTACGACGGCTTCCTCCGCTTCCACCGGTGCACGTTGCCGACCGTGGCGGCGGTGAACGGGGCCGCCGTCGGCGCGGGCGTGAACCTCGCGCTCGCCTGCGACATCCGCGTCGCGAGCCCCGAGGCCCGATTCGACTGCCGCTTCGCCCGGATCGGGCTGCACCCCGGCGGGGGACATACGCGTCTGCTCACCGAAGCCGTCGGGCCGCAGGCCGCGGCGGCGATGGTGCTTGCGGGTGAGGCGCTCGACGGCGAGCGGGCGGCCGACGTCGGCTTGGCGTGGCGGTGCGTGGACGCCGACGCGCTGCTCGACGAGGCGACGCGCCTCGCCGACGCTGCTGCCGACCTGCCCCGCGAGCTCGCCCGGCAGGTGAAGGCGTCGCTGCGCGAGACGCCTCGGCTCGCGACGCTCGACGACGCCGTCGCGCTCGAGCTCGAGCGTCAGCGCTGGAGCCTCGAGCAGGGCTTCTTCGCCGAACAGCGCGCCAAGGCGAAGGCTCGACGCGGCCAGTCATGAGCGCACCGGCGCTCGGGCGTTGTCACCGAAACGGCCTCATGCGCTCTGTTTTGGTGACAACGCAGCATGGTTCGGTCGCTCATTCGGACGGCGTCGAGCCGGTGCGGCGCTGGCCGAACTGGGAGACGAGCCGCGCGATCAAGGTCACCAGGAAGATCTGGCCGGTCACGGCCTCGAGCACCGACAGGCTCCGACCGAGATCCCCGCGCGACACGAAGTCGCCGAATCCTACGGTCGTGAGGCAGGCGTAGCTGAAGTAGAGGTAGTCGAACTGGTCGACGACCGCGTTGTTGGCGAAGAACGGCGGATCGACCCGTCCGATCGTGGCGTACGCGAATCCGAACACCATGCCGATGAGCATGTACGCGCACACCGCGCCGAGAATTGTCGAGGTCTGCACCTCGGGGTGCCGGAGGATCCGATTGATGATGACGACCGGCGTGATGCCAATCAGGAGCGCGTAGATCAGATAGATCGAGCCGGAGAACGCCTCGGTGTCCAGGGCCGACTCGAAGATCACGATCGCATACGCGACGACCAGACCGACGATTGCCGCCCGCATGAGCTGCGGACGAGCGCGTGACGCGTAGAGCGCGAGGAGGAGCATGGCCCCGACGGCGGGCGCGACGACGAGCCGTGACCAACGTGCGGGATCGACCTGCGACAGCAGCACGAACGTCAGGACGATGATCCCGAGCAGGAGGCCGTAGGCGTCCTCCGTGGAGAAGCGCGGGGTGCCGCTCCGCGATGCGCCGTCGCTCAGGTGAGGAACCGCCTCGTGATCTCGTCTCGGCGCGCCCTCCACTCCTCCGACGTGATCGCGTAACGCACGTGGTCCTCCCACACCCCGCGGATCTGGAGGAACCGCTCCGCCACGCCCTCGTCGCGCAACCCGAGCTTCTCTGCGACGCGACGGCTGGCGGTGTTCCGCGGCACGATGGCGGCTTCGATGCGGTGCAAGTGCAGCTCCTCGAAGCCGTGGCGCAGGATCACGGCGACGCCCTCGGGGGTCAGATTCTGCCCGGCGTGCATCGCGTCGACCCAGTACCCGACGAACGCCGACTGGAACGGCCCCCGCTGCACACTGCCGAGGCTCACCTCGCCGATGAGCGATCCGTCCAGCAGGAACAGCCCGAAGCCGTACGCGGTGTCGAAGTGGCGCTGGCGCTCCCAGGCGCCGCACCGGGCGCGGAACGCCTCGGGGTCGGTGACGGGGTCAGGGCTGCCGGGATCGGCGAGGGGCTCCCACGGCTCGAGCCAGTCGCGGCTGCGCGTGCGCACGTCGCGCCACGCGTCGAAGTCGCTCCCCCGGAGCGGGCGGAGCTCGACGCGGGGTCCGGTGAGGATCGTGGGTTTGACGTTCCGCACGCTCGTCATGACGAAGTGAACGGTAGCGTGATCGCCATGCCCGAGGCTCCCGCGAGCGCCGACGACCGCCTCGTGTGGATCGACCTCGAGATGACCGGCCTCGACCTGGAGCGCCATCGCATCGTCGAGATCGCGGTCCTCGTGACCGATGCGCAGCTCGAGCTGCTCACCGACGGCCTCGACCTCGTCGTGCACCAGCCGCCGGCCGCGCTGGCCCAGATGGACGACTTCGTGCGCAAGATGCACACGAAGTCCAACCTACTGGGCGAGATCGAACGGTCGTCACTCTCCCTCGAAGACGCCGGCAAGCAGGCCATCGAGTACATCGCTCAGTTCGTTCCCGAGCCCGGCACCGCGCCGATGTGCGGCAACTCCATCGGCGTCGACCGCCGCTTCCTCGACCGGTACCTCCCCGACCTCGACCGCTACCTGCACTATCGCAGCATCGACGTGTCGTCGATCAAGGAGCTGTGTCGCCGGTGGTACCCGGCCGCGTACAAGAAGCGTCCGAGCAAGACCGAGGCGCACCGCGCGCTCGATGACATCAGGGAATCGGTCGCGGAGCTTCGCTACTACCGCGACACGATCATGCGACCGCCGGGCGAGGTGAAGGACGCGCCAAAGGCGTCGCAGTGACCGTCAACCACATCGCCGACTACGGCATGATCGGCGACTGCCATTCGCTCGCGCTGGTCGGCGTCGACGGTTCGGTCGACTGGGCATGCTTCCCGCGCTTCGATTCCCCGTCGGTGTTTGCCCGCATGCTCGACGAGCGCCGCGGCGGTCACTTCTCGATCCGGCCCGCCGGCAGGGTCCGTGGCGTTCGGCGCCGGTACCTCGACGACACGAACGTGCTCGTCACCACGTTCGCCACCGACCAGGGCGTCGTCGAGCTCACGGACTGCATGCCCGTCGAGCAGCTCGATTCGCGCGACCCCACCGCCGTCCGCTCGCACCACGCGATCCTGCGTCGCGTCCGCGGCGCCGAGGGTGCGGTCGACATGCGCGTCGAGCTGCGGCCCCGCTTCGAGTATGGGTTGGTCACGCCGCGTTTCACCGCGACGTCGCCGACGACGGCCGAGGTGGTCGGCGGGTCGTCGGCGCTCTGGGCCCGGTCGACCCACCCGCTCGACCGGGAGGTCGAAGGCGTCGGCGGCCGCTGGCGGCTCGACGCCGGGGAGGACGCGTGGATCGAGGTGGCTTGGAGCTCGGCGCACGATCCCGCCCCGATCGAGACCGATGTCCCCTACGAGGTCGACCTGCCGTACCGGCTCGACCAGACGGTCGCCTACTGGCGCTCGTGGACGGCGCGTTGCCGGTACGAGGGCGACTGCAAGGAGGCGGTCCACCGCTCGGCGCTCGTGCTCAAGGCGCTCACGTACGCGCCGACGGGCGCGGTCGTAGCGGCGGGGACGACGTCGCTGCCCGAGTGGGTGGGCGGCGGGCGCAACTGGGACTACCGGTACACGTGGATACGGGACGCCACGCTCACGCTCACGTCGCTGTTCATCCTCGGCTACGACGCCGAGGCGGCGGCGTTCAAGCGGTGGCTCGAGCGCACCGGCGCCGGGCGTCCCGAGCACCTCCAGATCATGTACGGCGTCGGCGGCGAGCGGATGCTGCCGGAGCTCGAGCTCGAGCACCTCGAGGGACACCGCGACTCACGGCCGGTGCTCATCGGCAACGCGGCGGTCAAGCAGCAGCAGCTCGACTCGTACGGGCAGATCCTCGACGCCGCGTACCTGTACGGGAAGGCCGGCGGCGAGCTCAGCGAGTCGAACTGGACGTTCCTCGCCGGACTGGCCGACATCGTCGCGCGGGACTGGCGCCGCCCCGATCACGGCATCTGGGAGATGCGCGACCGGCCGCGCCATTTCATGCACTCGAAGCTGAACTGCTGGGTCGCGCTCGACCGCGCCATCCGCATCACCGAGGGCGCCGGGTTGCCCGGCGACGCGGCCACGTGGTCACGTGAACGTGACAACCTGCGCGAGTACCTGCTGGACGAGGGCGCGCCGCACGGTTGGTTCGGCCAGGCCGCGGGCGTCGACGCCGCTGACGCGTCGACGCTGCTCGCGGCCGCGCTCGGGTTCCTGCCGGCGCGGCACCCGGTGATGCTGGAGACGCTCGACGTCGTGCAGCGCGACCTGACGAGCGAAGGACTCGTCCACCGCTACCTCAGTCCAGACGGCCTCGAAGGCCGGGAGGGCGCGTTCCTGCTCTGCTCGTTCTGGCTGCTCGACTGCCTGACTCATGCCGGCCGGATCGACGAAGCCGAGAAGCTCCTCGAGCGACTGCTCGGGCTGGCCAACGACGTCGGCCTGTTCGCCGAGGAGGTCGACACCACCACCGGCGAGCAGCTCGGGAACACGCCACAGGCGTTCACGCACATGGCGCTGGTCGCGTCGTGCGCCGACCTCGCTGCCGCGCGCCGGGGGCAGCTCCCCGACGACGACCAGCCCCACGCCTACGCCGAGCTCGCGGTCGACCGCCTGGTCGCCTCACGCGGCGAGCTGCTCGACGAGTAGCCGCGCATTACCCGAGCAGCTCGCCGAGCGCGCCGACAAGCGCGGTGACGGAGCGGTCGCGGGCCGAGTTGCCCATGAGCCCGATGCGCCACGCCTTGCCCGCGAACTCGCCCAATCCACCGCCGACCTCGATGCCGTAGGTCTCGAGCAGGCCTTTGCGCAGCGCGGCGTCGTCGGCACCTTCGGGCAGCCAGGCCGTCGTGAGCTGCGGCAGTCGGTGCCCTTCCTGAGCCGCGAGCCGGAAGCCGAGCGCGGGCAGCGCTTCGTGTAGCCGGGCGCCGACGCGCCGGTGGCGCTCCCAGCCTGCATCGAGGCCCTCGTCGAGAACCGCGCCGAGCCCTGCGTGCAGCGAGTAGATCATGACGATCGGCGCGGTGTGGTGGTAGCGGCGCGTCGACCCACCGACGTACGCGCCGATCAACCCGAGATCGAGGTACCACGACTGCGGCGGGTGTGTTCGGTTGCGCAACCGGTCGACTGCGCGTTCACTGAACGTCAGCGGCGCCAGCCCGGGCGGAACGCCGAGGCACTTCTGTGTGCCCGAGTAGCAGGCGTCGACGCGCCAGCCGTCGACCTCGACCGGGATGCCACCCAGCGACGTGACGGCGTCGACGACGAGCAGCGTGTCGGTGTCGGCGACGGCGGCGAGCGGCGCGACGTCGTTCTCGACTCCCGTCGACGTCTCCGCATGCACGACGGCGACGAGACGTGCATGCGGGTGCTCTCGTTGTGCGTCGATCAGGCGCTGCGGATCGAGTGCGCGTCCCCATGACTCCTCGACACGCACGACTTCCGCGCCGCACCGGCGGGCGACGTCGGCCATGCGCTCGCCGAACACGCCGTTGATACCGATGATCGCGGTCTCACCCGGCTCGAGCAGGTTGACGAAGCAGGCCTCCATCCCGGCCGAGCCGGTGCCGCTGATGGGCAGGGTCAGCGCGTTCTTCGTGCGGAAGACACGCCGGAGTCGGTCCATCGTGTCGTCGAGAAGCGCGATGAACTCGGGGTCGAGGTGCCCGAGGACGGGCCGGGTGAGCGCGGCAACGGCCTCGGGGTACGGGTTCGAGGGTCCCGGTCCTAACAGCAGGCGCTCGCTGTGCGGCACGGGTGCACGCTAGCCCCGCCCCGGGCGGCGCCGATGGGCGGCGTCTACTCCGGTGGCGGCGGGCACGGGATGCCGATCGATCCGATCAACCGGCACCAGGTCGCGCGCGCGACCTTCCAGCGACCGTCGCTCTGTACGGCGTTGCCGGTGAACGGGAATCGAGGAGCCGAAACGCCACCCGGGTAGACGAGGACGAAGTGGACCTCGGCTTCGTCCTCGCTGATGACCCGCACGTACTCGACGTACGCGTCGGCGCGCTGGTCCGGAGGAAGGCGATCCCGGATCAGCTGCAACGTCGGACCCAGATTCGAGCCGCCTTCGATGAGCTCCATGCGCTCTCCATCGGAGGTGTCACCTCCGATGGCGGTCTCGAACACGCGCTCGATCTCCGCTTCCGCCTCGCGGTCCGCGGGCACCCGTGGCCGACGACGGATCCGGACCGACTTGGTGTCGGGCCCCGCATCCGCGATCGCCTCGGCGACGAGGTCGACGCACTCGTCGCAGATGCACGCGTCTCGGGAGCGGACGAGGTGGCGCACCGTGTCCTCACGGCGACCGCAGAAGGAGCAGCGCCGCGGCCCGCCCGACCCGAACGGCGACCAGGGTCCCGCCGTCAACAGCTGGGCGCTGCTCCCCGCCGGCGTGGAGAACCGAAGCCGATCGTCACTCTCGTCTTCCTCGTCGTCCGGCATGCGCCGATCGTACGAAGCGAGCGAGTCGTCTGCCCGTTGATTGCCGGTCAGGCCGCCACGTGGGGTGACCAGTCGACGAGGAGGACGCTCACCTCGCCGTGCGCTTCCTCGCCGGCTACGAGGCCGCGGGCCACCTCGGCGGCGGCGCGAGCGACGTGCGTGACCTCTTCGTCCGGCAGGTGGATCCCCTGGGCGGCGGCGATCTGCAGCACCATGTGGGTGACGGTCGACGCGGCCCGTGCCGCATCGCGCGTCCGGTGCGTCCGGCGAAGCACCCGGTCGATCGTCAGCGTGACCCGCCATGCCTCGACTTCCTCGGCCGGCGAGTCGGAGTGGTGGACCAATGTCGCCGCGATCCGGTGCAAGTCCTCGGCGGTGAGGCGTTCGAGTGCTCGTGTGAACTCAGCGACATCCATCGCTGCCATCATCGGCGCGTTGGCGCGCGAAGTGATGGATTTCGCAGGTGCAATTACCTGCTACGTGATGCTACGAACAAGACCGTCCAGAATGTCCGCTTCTGACACGAGCATCTCGTCGAACCCGAACGTGCGCATGATCGTGACGAGCACGATCGCGCCGCCCACGATGACATCCACCCGGCCCGGCTCGAGCCCCGGGTTGTGGCGCCGCACGTCTGCCGGTTCGGTGGCCAACGTGCGAAACACGTCCTCGGCGGCGGATCGCGCGAGTCGAAAGTGGTGGATCTTGTCGCGGTCGTACTCGGTCAGTCCGAGCTCGATGGCCACGACCGTGGTGACCGTGCCGGCCAGGCCGATGAGCGTGCCGGCGTCGCGCACGGCAGGGATCTCGAGCTCGACGTCGGACAGGTGCGCGCGTACGACCGAGATCGCCTCCGACAGCTCCTCGGGCTCGGGCGGGTCGGACGGCAGGTACTGCTCGGTGATCCGCACGCACCCCGTGTCGATCGAGATCAGCCCCTCGGGCTCGTGCGTCCCGACGACGAACTCGGTCGAGCCGCCGCCGATGTCGACCACGAGATAGGGCGTCGGCTCGGCGAGACCGGCCGTCGCGCCGAGAAATGAGAGCCGCGCCTCCTCGGGCCCGGGGAGCAGCTCGGGCTCGAAGCGGAGCACGTCGGAGGCGGGCTCGAAGAACTCGGCCCGGTTGCCCGCGTCGCGGGCGGCACTGGTCGCTGTCGCACGCGCCCGTTCGACGCCGAGCTCGTCGAGCGCGCCGCGGTACTCGCGCAGCACGTCCAGGGTGCGCGAGATGGCGTCGGGACGCAGGCGCCGCGACTCGTCGACCCCCTGACCCAGACGGGTGATGCGCATGCGCCGGTCGAGCGGCTCGAGCTCGGCGCGCTCCCCGGCGCCGTCGACATCGGCGACGAGCAGCCGGACCGAGTTGGTGCCGATGTCGATCGCACCGAGCCGGTTCGTCACGATGCCTCCGTCGACGGGGCGCGCAATCGCTCCTCGACCCACATCCCGACCGGGTCGTGCCCGCCGGCCAGGAAGTACGCGTAGTGCGCGTGCAGGCACTTCACGCCGGTCCGTGTACCGCCGACGCCGCCGTGGGGTCGAGGGCCACGGTGGCCGCGCGGCAGTGCTTCGTCGCGCTCCTGCGCGTAGGTGGCGTGGGTCGTTGCGAGCGCGTCGGGGTCGACGGCGGCCTCGGCGGCGCGCACGCCACCGTCCGCCTCGAGCCGCGACACCGCGAGCACGAGATCGGGGTCGACGAGCCAGTACCGCGTCGGCATCGGCGTGCCGTCGTCGAGCAAGGGCGCGTTCCGGATGACCGCCGGCCGACCCGCACCCGTGCGTACGACAACCTCGAAGTCGGCCTGCGGCGGGCGGCCGAGCAGCTCGGTGAGCTCGGCGACGTCCGCTTCCGTCGCTGGCATAGGGGCGAGTGTACGGACACGCCGTCCGTACACTCTGTGCCGTGGCGGGCAGCGGGCTCCCGGACGGCTTCCTCACCGGGGACGAGTGGCACACGCTCGAGGCCGCGGGTCGGCGGCGTCGCTTCAAGGCCCGCCAGCGTCTGTTCCGCGAGGGCGAGCCGGGCGACCACGTGCTCGCCATCGTCAGCGGCCGGGTCAAGGTGTCGGTCCTGACCCGGTCGGGCCGCGAGATCCTCCTCGCCGTGAAGGAGCCGGGCGACCTCGTCGGTGAGCTCTCGGTCATCGACGGGCGTCCCCGCTCGGCCACGGCGATCGCGCTCGAGCCGGTCGAGGCGCTGGTGGTGACGGCGCCGGCGTTCGTCGAGTTCGTCGAGAGCCACCCCCGCATCGCGGTCCGGCTCCTGCGCATGCTCGCCGCCCAGATCCGCGACGCCGACCGCCGGTCGGTCGACCGTGACGCCGGCGACATCACGTGCCGGGTCGCGCGCCGCCTCGTCGACCTCGCCGAGCGGCTCGGCGAGCACCGTGGCTCGGGTGTCGAGATCACACTGCTGCTCGCCCAGGACGACCTGGCGGCCTGGGTCGGCGCGTCGCGAGAGGCGACGAGCCGGGCGCTGGCCGGGTTGCGGGCCGAAGGCTGGCTCACGACGGGCCGGCAGCGCATCGTGCTCACCGACGTGGCGGCGCTCCGGCGCCGCGCGATCGAAGTGGCGTGACTGACGTCACGGCTGGTGCGTGATGCGCGTCATGGGCAGACCGCGCCCGATCACGGAGGCTGGAACATGACATCCCGCACCGAGATCGGGAGGAAGCAATGCGGAACGCGGACGACGGGAAGATTCGACGGCTGGGTGAGGTGGCGCTGTTCCGCCACTGCTCCCCCAAGGAGCTCGCCCTCCTGGCCGGCATCACCGACCAGGCAGTCCTCGAGACCGGGCAGGTCCTCTGCCGTCAGGGCGAGGTGGCGACCGCCGCCTACGTCATCGACGACGGCGAGGCGAACGTGAAGATCGGCAACGAGGTCATCGGCGTGGTCGGCGGTGGCGAGAGCGTCGGCGAGATGGGACTGCTCGACTACCGACCCCGGTCTGCGTCCGTCGTTGCCCGCACCCCGATGAAGGTGTACGTCATCGACGCCCGCCGGTTCGAGAGCGCACTCGAGGACGCGCCGACGCTCGCGCGCAACCTGCTGCGTGAGCTGACGGGGCGCATTCGAGGGCTCGACCACGCCCGCGCCTCCGAGACCGCCGCGTAGCTTCCGAACCGCCGAACCGCCTGGTCAGGGTTTCGGGGCAGGGCGCGTCGTCGCCGGCGCCGAGGTGCTCGGCGCTGGTGGCGACGTGGTCGACGGCGGAACGACCACGTACGGGTGCTCGCCGGGATACACGAAGCCGTACTGCTCGCGCGCCATGCGCTCCACCTCGGCGTCGTTCTGGAGCTTCCGCGTCTCCGCCTCGAGCTTTCGGCTCTGCTGGTTCAGCAGCTCGAGGGCCTGCCGCTCCTTGTCGGTCTGCTGCTTCTGCGCCAAGAGCGTGCGCGCCGGGAAGACGAACACGAACAGCAGGGCGACGATCACCATCGCGCCGAGAAGGACACGCACGAGCACGCGTCGCCGATCGCGTAACGCGGCAGGCGTCGGGCGGCGACGCGCCGCCGTACGGCGCGTGGTGCGTCGGCGGTCAGCCACGCCGGCCAGCCCGCGCGACGGCACGTCCGCCGAGGTAGCGGGCGGCACCGTCGAGGTCGTCTTCGATCCGGAGCAGCTGGTTGTACTTGGCGACGCGGTCGCTACGAGCGGGCGCTCCGGACTTGATCTGCCCGCCGTTCGTGGCGACCGCGAGGTCGGCAATCGTCGTGTCCTCGGTCTCGCCGCTGCGATGCGACATCACCGACGTGTAGCCGTGGCGCGCCGCCAGCAGGATCGTGTCGAGCGTCTCCGACAGCGTGCCGATCTGGTTGACCTTGATCAGAATCGAGTTGGCGACGCCGGCGTCGATCCCGCGCTGCAACCGCTCGGGGTTCGTGACGAACACGTCGTCGCCGACCAGCTGCACACGGTCGCCGATGCGCTGCGTGAGGAGCGCCCAGCCGTCCCAGTCGTCCTCGGCCATGCCGTCCTCGATCGACACGATCGGGTAGCGGTCGACGAGCGCCGCCAGCCAGTCGACCCACTCCGCCGGAGTGAACGACTGGCCTTCACGTGTGAGCGCGTACCGGCCGTCGGTGAAGAACTCCGTGGCGGCAGGATCGAGGGCGATCGCGAGCTCGTCGCCGGGGCGGTACCCGGCAGACTCGATCGCGGCGACCAGCAGCTTCACCGCCTCTTCGCTCGACGGCAGGTTCGGCGCGAACCCGCCCTCGTCGCCGAGCCCGGTGGCGAGGCCGCGATCGTGCAGGAGCGCCCGCAGCGCGTGGTACGTCTCGGAGCCCCAGCGCAGCGCTTCGGAGAAGCTGGCCGCGCCCACCGGCGCCAGCATGAACTCCTGCAGGTCGACGTTGCTGTCGGCGTGGGCTCCGCCGTTCAGGACGTTCATGAGAGGCAGCGGCAGCACGTGCGCGTCGGCGCCGCCGACGTAGCGGTACAGCGGGAGCTCGCTCTCCGCCGCCGCCGCCTTCGCCACCGCCAGCGACACGCCGAGCATCGCGTTGGCGCCGAGGCGCGACTTGCCGTCGGTGCCGTCGAGGGTGACGAGCGCGTCGTCGACGAGGCGCTGGTCGAGCCCGTCCATTCCGAGCACGGTGTCGGCGATCTCGTCGTTCACGTGCTCAACGGCGCGCAGGACACCCTTGCCGCGGTACCGCTCACCGCCGTCGCGCAGCTCGAGGGCCTCGTGGGCGCCGGTGCTCGCGCCACTCGGCACGGCGGCGCGGCCATTGGCGCCCGAGATCAGCTCGACCTCGACCTCGACAGTGGGGTTGCCGCGGGAGTCCAAGATCTCCCGTCCGACGACCTCGACGATGGCGCTCATCGGTCCTCCGGCGGCCGGGCCCCTCCGCCCCTAGGCCGCGGGCGACCACGCTGCTCGGTGATGCTCGTGTGGTTGGAGTGACGAACTTAGTCCATTGGGGCCCCAAGGAGAGGGAGCCGGCGGCGAGGGGTGGGGCTAGGTTGCGGACGTGGCCGGAACCACCACGGGCGAGCCCGTGATGTTCAACCCGTTCGAGCCCGGGTTCTTCGACGACCCGTACCGGCAGTACGCGGCCCTGCGGGAGCGCGACCCGGTGCACCACAGCCCGCTCGAGGTCTGGGTGCTGTTCCGGTACGAGGACGTCGTGCGTGTCCTGCGCGACCCGTCGCTCAGCGTGCAGGTCGACAACGCCCTGCCCACGGCGCGCATGGAGATGTTCGCCGAGCAGGCGCCGGCCGAGGTCGAGCGGGGCGCGCATGCCATCCTGAACATCGACCCGCCTGACCACACCCGGCTGCGCCGCCTCGTGTCGAAGGCGTTCACGCCGAAGATGGTGCAGGAGCTGCGCCCGCGGATCCAGCAGCTGGTCGACGACGCCCTCGACACCATGGCCGCACGGGGCGAGGCGGACCTGATCGGCGACCTCGCATTCCCGCTGCCCTTCACGGTCATCTCGGAGATGCTCGGGATGCCCGACGGCAACCGCGACGAGGTGCGCGGTTGGTCGCACACGCTCACGAAGACACTCGATCCGATCCTCAGCCCCGAGGAGGTCGAGGCGTCGATCGGCGCGGCCAACAACATGATGGCGCACATCGAGAGTGTCCTCGCCTGGAAACGCGAGCACCCGGCGGACGACCTGCTCTCCGGTTTGCTCGCGGCCGAAGACGAAGGCGACCGCCTCAGCCAAATCGAGCTGCTCGACCAGGTGATCCTTCTGTACGTCGCCGGGCACGAGACGACGGTGAACCTGATCGGCAACGCGACGCTCGCCTTGCTCCAGCATCCCGAGCAGCTTGCTGTGCTGCGTGCCGATTCCGCGCTCGACGGCAGCGCGGTCGAGGAACTGCTCCGCTACGACAGCCCGGTGCAGTTCTCGCGACGCATCACGACCGCCGATCTCGACGTCGACGGGACGACGGTACCCAAGGGGAGCTTCATGCTCACGTGCCTCGGTTCGGCGAATCACGACGGCGAGCGATGGGGACGGACGGCCGACGAGCTCGACCTCGGTCGGACCGACGCCAACCAGCACATGTCATTCGGCAACGGGATCCATCACTGCCTCGGGTCGTCGTTGGCCCGGACCGAAGCGCAGGTCGCGATCGGCACGCTCCTCCGCCGTTTCCCGAACCTCGCGCTCGCGGGCCCGCCGGAGCGCAACGGCCGCGTCGTGCTACGCGGCCTCGAATCACTCCCCGTGACGATCAGGTAAGCAACGGGCTGGGTCAATCACCCCGGAGGCGGAGATAGCTACTTCAGCGCGTCTCGGATCGCGCGGTTGCCTTCCTCGCTCGCCACATCGATGTCCATGACGTCGGAGAGGAATTGCAGTGCTGCGCTGAGTGTCTGGTCGCTCGTGAAGGACGGGTCGATGAGACGGTAGACACCGAGCCCATCGAACAGGGAGACCGAGATCATGGCGAGGTCGGCGGGCGGGTAGCCGGGCGGCGTGTCGGCCGCTTCGGCCTCGTCTGCGAGGAATTGCTCCACTTGACTCAGCGAGTGGCGCGTCCAGGCTGCGAGCTTCGAGCGCGCCTGGGGGTTCCTGGCTGCGTAGAGCACGAACTCCAAAAACAGCATCGTCCAGCTGTCGTCCCACAGCGATTCCCGGAGCGCGCTGGCGACCAACGGCTTCCATTTGTCTGACGAGCGGGCCTCGGGCGTGTGGAGCACGCCTCGGATCGCGGCGCGGCCGCGCTCGAAGCGCTCGTCGAGCACAGCAAGGAACAGGTCGTCCTTGCTCTTGAAGTTCGAGTACACGGCGCCTTTGGTGAATCCGGCCGTGGTGGCGATCTCGTCCAGGGACGAACCCTGGTAACCGTTGCGGGCGAACACCATGGCTGCCGCCTCGAGCAGGTGCTGGCGGGTCATCGACCGCCGCCGCTCGGGTGTGAGGGGTTCGAAGGTCGTCACCGGGTCTCCCGCACTCTTGACATACCCTGACCGATCCCAAATACTGCTCGGTATGCAGGCTACGAGACGGGATCGGACTCGCCCGAGGGTAGTCCGCAGCCGAGACTCGAGTCGCGCAGACCGTTGCGCGCGTACCGGTCGAATGAGCAGGTTGAAGTGACGGCCCAGGTCGATGCCGGAGCCCGCGGTTTTGATCCGTTCGAGCTGCCCGACACGATCCAGCTCGGCACGGCGGAGGATCCCTATCCGCATCTTGCGGCCGCCCGTCGCAAGGGCCCCGTGCAGCTCGACTGGCCACTCCCCGACGAGGTGGGGACCGGCTTCGAGGACCGCGAGCCGTCGTTCAACGTGCTCGGCCACGACGAGGTCATGGCCGTGCTGCGCGACCACGAGACCTACTCGTCCAAGGTGCTCGTCGACGTCATGGGTCCGGTGCTCGAGCACGCGATGATCGCGATGGACGAACCCGAACACCGCGCCCATCGGGCACTCCTGGCCCCGGCGTTCCGTCCCAAGCTTCTTGCGCGATGGGAGCACGAGCTCGTCCGACGTGTCGTCGATGAGCTGATCGACTCGTTCGCGCCGCTCGGTCGTGCCGATCTCGTCCGCCGGCTGACGTTCGCATTCCCCGTGCGCGTGATCGCCCGCATCCTCGGACTCCCGGAACGCGACGCCCAGCAGTTCCAACGCTGGTCGATCGAGCTGATCAGCATGATCGTCAACTGGGACCGAGGCATCGCCGCCTGGAACGCGCTACGCGACTACTTCGCCGAGCGCGTTGCCGAACGTCGGATGCGGCCACGAGACGATCTCATCAGCGAGCTCGTGCAGACCGAGGTCGACAGTCGGGGTCTCACCGACGAGGACATCTTCGCCTTCCTGATCCTGCTTCTCCCCGCCGGCATCGAGACGACCTATCGGTCGCTCGGCAACCTGCTGTTCGCCTTGCTCACACACCCCGACCAGCTCGACGAAGTCGTGCGGCAGCCCGAGTTGCGCGGTCCCGCGATCGA
>WNGA01000443.1_pt1 | contig 61458 bp, 53 predicted proteins | sample 5400061 | NCBI WGS metagenome assembly WNGA01 (sample SAMN13153366, study PRJNA577476) | soil metagenome | isolation source: 100 cm soil or saprolite under grassland replicate 2 | place: USA:California | collected 2016-06-15
AGCAACATTCCGCTTGGCATGCCGCCTACGCCGGCCACACAGTGCCCGGACGCGGGCGCACCCACCTGCGGGACCAACGGTTTGTGCAACGGTGTCGGCGCTTGCCAGCAATACGCCAGCGGCACCGTGTGCTTGGCCGGCAGCTGCACCGGCTCGACGCTGACGCCGGCGCGCACCTGCGACGGCGCCGGTGTGTGTCGGACTGTGACCAGCTCGCTCTGTGATCCGTATGGCTGCGACACGACCGCGCGGGCGTGCAAGACGTCCTGCACGGTGGCCGGCGACTGCGCGGCGCCCAACGTGTGCACGGGGATGAGTTGCGGGAGCAAGATGGTCGGTTCCAGCTGCGCCGCCGGCAGCGAGTGCAACTCCGGGTTCTGTGCGCAGAAAGTCTGCTGTTCGACGGCGTGCGCCGGCACTTGCCGCTCGTGCGCGCTCGCCACCTCGCTCGGCACCTGTGCCTCCGTCCCCGCCGGCCAGGACCCGGACGATCAGTGCGCGATGACTGCTGCTTCGACCTGCGGCCTCGACGGGTTCTGCAACGGCAGCGGCGCGTGCCGCCAATATGCGTCGGGCACCCAGTGCGCGCCCGCAACCTGTACCGGCTCGACGCTGACGCCGGCCGCCACCTGCAATGGCAACGGCACCTGCAATACTCCGGCGACCTCGTCCTGCTCGCCGTACACCTGTGGCAGCGGGGTGTGCAAGACGACGTGTGCCACCAACCCCGACTGCCTCGCCCCCAACTTCGTGTGCATCGGCACGACGTGCAGCTCCGCGACGATGCTGACAGTGAAGCTCAAGGCGCCCGATATGAGCGCGACGACGCAGTGGTTGACGATGGCGCTACAGATCACGAACAACGGAACCACGGCGGTCCCGCTGTCGGATCTGACCGTGCGCTACTGGTACACGTACGATTCGACACCGGTTGTCGCCCAAGCCGCGATGTGCAACTACGCGCAGACTCCTCCCGGCGTATGCGCGAACGTCATCTCGAGCGGACCGTGGACGGCGGTCAGCCCCGCGAAGACGATGGCCGACTTCTACTATCAGATCGGGTTTGCGGCCGCCGCGGGCAACCTGAACGCCGGCGCTACCGCGGAGTTCCAGGTGCAATTCCACAAGAACGACTGGCAGAACTACACGCAGTCGAACGATTACTCGTACAACAATTCCGCCTCGTTCGCGACCACGAGCAAGGTCACCGTCTACCGCGTCGGCACCCTCGTCTACGGCACCGAGCCGCCGTAATCCCGACCGACTCGCGCGGCGATCAGGCCTTCGCGATCTCGATCGTGACGAGATCCGGCGCGAAGGCGCGCAAGGCCTGGAGGCTGCGCGACTGCCAGTGGGCGCCTGGGTCGCTGAGGAACCGGATCTTGTAGTGGTCGGTGCGCTCCTCGACCTGGGCAATCCAGCGCACGAACTCCTTTAGACACGACGAGTTCATGAACTCGAGGTCACGAAAGTCGGCGACGACCTCGCCCATGTGCTGCTTCCGCGCTTCGTCGTCCACCGAATCCAGGAACGGCCCGAGCGGCCCGTTGACCCGCAGGTCGGCGTTCCCTGTCAGCCGCATCACCAACGACTGCCCATCGCTCGCGGCCGTGGCCTCGAACTCGGTGTCCTTGATGCCAGGAATCTGAACCGCGGTCATGACCGTGGCTCCAGTCTATCACGGGCCGGCGATCACTCCGCGAAAGGGTCCGACTTCCCGGTTTCGGCCTTGTTTTCCGTAGCGGTCGGCGCGGTATCGGTGCCGGCGCTTGCGACATCGGTGTGCGCAGCGCCGTGTCGGCGGGCACGGGGCTTGGAAGCCGGTTTGTCTTTCGCGGTCGCTGGGGCCTTCAGCGTCGCGGGCGGCGTGCCGGGCTGCGGCAGCGCGGCCGAGCTCGGGACGCCCGCGAGCGCCGGGGCTGCCACGTTCGGGGGCGCCGCCGCGGCGGTCGCCGGGACCGGCGCGATACCTGGAAGCGGCCCGGGCGCGGGGGGCACCAGCGCAGCGGACGGCGGCAGGGGCGGGGGAACGTTCTCGAGCGGTTGCACGCGCTCGATCGTGATCGGCGTCAGCCGACGCACGATCGACGCTCCCGGCTGCCGGGTGAGCACCCATGCGCCGCCGGTTATGATCGCCGCCAACGCCGTCAACCCGCCGTAGACCCACCAGCGATCGCGACGCGTGTGCGCGCCGCCGGCCGAAACCCGCGACGGGTTCTCCCGGACCGGGCTGAGGCCGCCGCGGCTGATGACCTCGCTCGAGGCGCGCCCCTCGTTCCAGGTCGGCGCGCCGGGCCGCAGCGCCATGGTCGCCGCCTCGCTCGAGCCCATCACGGCGACGCTCGGGTGCTGCGTCGGCGTCGAACGATCGACCTCCATGTCGAGCGCTGCGGTCGCGGTCTTGCGCCACTGCAGGCACTCGGAGGTGAACAGCGACTTCATGTACGTCGCGACGTGAATCGGCGAGAAACCTTCTTGCGAAAACGCGTAGCCCTCGAGCGCGGCCGCCATCTCGTGCGCGCTCTGAAACCGCGCGTCGCGCCGCTTGCGCAGCGCCCGCATCGCGATCGCCTCCAGCTCCGGCGGCACGCTGGTCAGCTCCGACGGCTTCGGAATCGGATCGTCGACGATCGCGCGCATGGTGGCGAGCTCGGTGTCTCGGCGGAACAGCCGGCGCCCGGTGATCGCCTCCCACAGCACGACACCCAGCGCGAATACGTCGGCGCGGTGATCCACGTCCTCGGCCGACGCCTGCTCGGGGGACATGTAGTCGATCTTGCCTTTGAGCCCGCCCGGACTGGTGTGCGCGACGCGGCCGAACGCGCGCGCGACGCCGAAGTCGATCAGTTTGACCGCGCCCTCGAACGAGATCAGAACGTTCTGCGGCGAGACGTCGCGGTGCACGACGCCCAGGGGCCGGCCGTCGCCGTCGGTGAGCGTATGCGCATACCCGAGGCCCGCCGCGGCCTGCGCGATCAGGTACGCGGACATCGCTGGGCTCGGCGCGCGCTTTTCGCGCGCGGCCTTTCGCAACACCGCCGACAGCGGCTTGCCTTGCACGAGCTCCATGGCGAGGAAGTACTCCTCGTCGTCGTGCCCCACCTCCATGATGCGGACGATGTTCGGGTGATCGAGCAGCGCCGCGAGGCGCGCCTCGTCGAGGAACATCCGTATGAACTGGCCGTTCGACGCGAGGTGCGGAAGGATGCGCTTCACGACGGCGAGCGTACGAAAACCCGGGAGCTCGCCCGACAGCGCCAGATAAACTTCGGCCATCCCGCCGGTCGCGAGGCGGCCGATTACCTGATACCGCCCAAGGCGCCTAATCGCGTCGTCGGTCCGAGACACAGAAGGCGCACCAAACGCCATTGATGGAAACAAGTGCAGCAGCTTGATGAAATCAGGTCAAGCTTCGCGGGGACGACTACAAATTCTTGGCGGATAAAGGCCGCCACCGCCCCACATTCGGCGACACCAGCGGGAATGTCGTAGTAGGGTCCCGAGCGAACGGGTGGCTGCTATAATCGGCCTCTTTTTGGAGGAACTAGCCTTGTCGAATCAATCACATCGTGTCTCGCCGCTTCGCGTGCTCGTGACGCTCTCGGCCGTGGCTGCCGTCGTCGTCGGTTTCGGTTGCGCTGGCGTCAAACAGGGGAGCAACCAGACCGGGAACGGCGGAAGCGGGATGGTGATTACCGGTGCAGGCGGCACGGGCTTCACCGGTACCGGCGGCAGCGTCGCTCCGCCACCCACGTGCGTTAGCGGGTGCACCGATTTCCCCGCCACGCCGATCATCGGCGTCGGCGTCCCAGCGGACGCGCCGGGCCGGTTCGGCGCGCCATCGGGTGCCGGGCCGTGCGTCACCGAGCCCGAGGACGACACGCTGTTTCCGAACAACTGGCTGCGGCCACGCATCCGCGTCCCCGGCAACACCGGCGTCCTCAAGATTACCTTTCACGCCGACAAGGAGGTCAACGACCTCGTCGCCTACGCGAGCGGCGAGACCTGGGCGCTTCCCAAGAACATCTGGTTGGCGCTCGCGGGCAACGTGCAGATGGAATACGTCACGGTCACCGTCCAGGCGCAGGGCGCTGGCGTGACGACGGTGAAGTTCCGCATCGCACCCGTGGGCGCCGCGGGCAGCATGGTGTTCTGGTCGGCGGATCCGACACAGGTGGGAAAGATGGGCGTCGAGAAACTGGCGCAGAGTGCGGTGGTCAACGATTCCATCTTGAAGGGATTCACGATCGGTGACGAGTCGACGGTCGACACGCTGAAGATCACCGATGTGGCGCAGCAGGTGGGGACGCAGGACGGCGCCACGCAGGGGTCGCACTGCATCGGTTGCCACACCGGCACGCCCGACGGTGACTACGTCGGATTCGTCGACTCGTGGCCGTGGGCGGCGGCGTTCGCAGGCGTCAAGCCCGACCCGACCACCCAGAAGACCGGCGCCGCGATGCCCAACTTCGCGGGCGGGATGTGCACCAACTGGAACACGTGCACGACGCCAAAGACGTTCCTGCAGTATCCGTGGGCCGGCCCGATCACCTACTCCCCCGCGCACTGGGTCGCGGGCGATAAGAAGGCGGTGATGATGACCCAGATGGTCGACATCAAGATGCCCTGGTCGATGGATAACTGGCGGCCCGGGCGGCTGGCATGGGTGGACCTCGAGTCCACAGCGACCACGCCGTACAACGGTCAGATCAATCCCACCGAGGGCGTCGCGTTCGGATACCTGGCGCGGACGGGAGATCCACATCCCGCGGCGGCGTTCCCGAACTGGAGCCACAACGGCAAGACCATCGTTTACGCGTCGACGGCGTGTCCATCGCCCGGCGCCACCAACGGTTGCGGGACGCAGGACGGCCGGCTCTACAAGGGCGCGACCGACCTTTACGAGATTCCGTACAACGACAAGGCGGGCGGTACCGCGACGGCAGTTCCAGGTGCGGCGACCGGCGAGATGGAAGAGTACTACCCGGCCTACTCGCCGGACGACTCGTTGATCGCGTTCACGGCGGTGCCGTCGGGACAGGAGATGTACGCGAACCCGAGCGCAGAGCTCTACGTCGTGAGGAAAGGCGCGCCCGCGATCAAGCTCCGCGCCAACACGCCGCCGGCCTGCTCCAACAAGCGGAGCCCGGGCATCAACAATCACTGGCCCAAGTGGTCGCCCGACGCGGTCCACGTCTCGGGCAGCACGTACTACTGGATCATCTTCTCGTCCAACCGGTACGGGCTGCCGCCGGAGACCACCATGTTCAACGGGATATCTAAGATGGTGGAGGTGTCGCAGCTCTACATCACCGCCATCGTCGTCGACGAGCTGACGGTCACGACGTACCCGGCGATCTACTTGTGGAACCAGCCTCAGAACCGGCTGAACACGACGCCGGCGTGGGAGCACTTCCACATTCCCATCGTCATCGAATAGCGGCCGGTGAGGTCGGGTCGGGCGCAGGCGAAGCCTGCGCCTCCGCGGTGCTTGGACTCGCTCGCGATGCTGACTCTGGCGCCTCGGATGTGGAGGCGGTAGAGGATGGGGATGGGTCGCGCCGGGCTCATCGCGGTCGTGCTCGCGAGTTACTCTCCGTCGGCAGATCATCATGCGCGGCCGCGGGCGCTGGCGGTTGACGTCGACGGGCGGACGCTGTACGCGGCGTTGTCGACGGCGGGCGAGGTGGCGGTCGTTGATGTCGCGGGCGTCCCGCGGGTCATCGCTCGGAGGAAAGTCTGTCGGTTTCCCGACGCGATCGCGGCGAAGCCCGGCGGCGGCGCGATCGTGTCGTGTCGGTTCGAACCGGGGCTGAGAGTCATCGAGCGCGGAGGGAACACGTGGGCGGTGCGGAAGATCGATGCGGGACCTGAGAGCGGCGCGCGAGGGCTCGCCGTCGCTCCGGGCGGCAGCTTCGCGTACGTCGCTTCGCCCGCCATCAGCGGGGTCAAGGTGGTGTCGATGGCGGGCGCAGGGGTGGTGCAGGAGATTGCGACCGGAATCTCGCCGCACGTGCTGAGGATCGCGCAGGTCAATCACCGGGCCTTGTTGTTGGTCAGCAACTTCATCGAACATGTGCTGACCGTGCACGCGATCGGCGGCGATGGGCGGCTTGGCGAACTGGTGCAGACGATTCGAACCGAGGCGCCGGTGCTGGACATGGTGGTCGTCGGGGAGGGGGAACGCGCCGAGCTGCTGTTGTTCACGCACGAGGATCGGCCGCTCAACCGGGCGAACGGGCCGGTCGAAGGGCTCGACAGCGTCGTGCTGCGGCTCGGGGTATCGGAGCGGGAGTTGCCGTTTGAGGACCCTGGCAAGGGGAAGCGGGCCGCGATCAATCTCGGCGAACGGAAGCTCCCCGTCATCGAGCTCGCAGCGGCGGCGGGTGACGGAAGCAGCCTCGCGATCGTCGGCGCGGGGAGCGACAACCTGCTGGTCGTCGATGCTGCGACGCTGGCGACGGGCGCGTCGGCGGCGCTGGCGAACGCGAGCGTGATCGAGGTGGGGGCGAATCCGACGGCGGTGGCTGGGTTGCCCGGGGGGCGGTTCGTGACCGCGGATCGGTTGAGCGACACGCTCACGTTCGTCGCGGGCGGGCGGGTGACCGCGACGCTGTCGGTCGGGAGGGCGGAGTGGGACACGCCCGCCGAGCGCGGCGAGCTGCTGTTCTACAGCCGCGCGCTGGTGCCCAACAACGTCGCGGACGGGCCGCTGTCCCTTTACACGTGCGCGGCCTGCCACGACGACGGGCACGTCGACGGCCGGCGGCACCCGGCGAAGCGCAATCGGTTCTTCTCGATGACCGAGAGCTGCCGCGGCATCGGCACCACCGCGCCATATCTGACCCTCGGCGACCCCGCGACCATCGACGCGTTCGCCGACAACATCGTCGCGACCCACGCGCAAGGCGCGGAGCGGGACGCGGCGGGCTTCGACAAGTATCCGGTCGCGCTTCGGGTTTGGCGCGACGGCGGCTGGACCAAGACGGTGCTGTCGCCCGTCGAGGTCCGTGCGGCGCTCGCGGCGTACATGGCGGTCATACCCCCCGAGCCCTCGCCGTACGTCGCCCCCGACCGCCACACGCTCGACGCCCGCCAGCGCCGCGGCCTCGCCGTGTTCCGCAATGGCTGCGCTGGCTGCCACCAACTGGTCGGCGACTCCGCACTAGGCGACCGCATTCCAAAGCGCCAACTGGAATCGCGCCTGCTCGCCGGTCAGGTCGCCCTGACCAGCCCGCGCCGCTACGCCGTCGGTACCCCAATCCTCGGCGACGGCGGCAACAACCCTCCCTCCCTCCGCGGCGTCTGGGACGCCGCCCCCTACTTCAGCGACGGCAGCGCCCCGACTTTGGACGACGTCCTCCGCCGCACCGATCCCGACGCCCACGAGGTACACGCCCCCGAAAACACAACGCGCCCGCCAGCATTCTCTGCCGACGAGCGCGCCGCACTACTCGCGTTCTTGAAAGCTCTCTAGCAGATCGGAGCGCGGCTTCGCCGCGCGGAGACACCGCTTGCCGAACAGGATCCGGCTACGGCTCTTGTCGGGGGTGGGCCCGCGGGAGGGGCCTGCCCCTCCCGCGCTACCAGCCGCCGCCGCCGGCCTTCTTGCCGTCGTCCTTCTTGCCCTCTTCCTTCTTTTCCTTCTTCTCCTTCTTGTCCTTGTCGGCTGGCTTGTCGTCGCCAGCGAACGCGGGAGTGGAGCACAGGAAGATGCCTGCGATGAAAGCGGCGAGGATCGTCTTCATGGGGTTTCTCCTTTGAGTTGGTGCCGACACCATCAGTAGCTGTCGGCGATGGTTGTAGCCCGTAACGACGTCTGGATCGACTGAAGAGTGGCGGTTGGTGCCGCGCGCAGCGTGACGGTTACTGTTTCCCCGGGAAGTAAGTCGAAGTAGTTGTCCTCGAAGAAACCCTCGACGCCGTGGAGGAAAACGGCGCGTGCGAGTTTGTTGGACGTCAGCTTCACCGCGAATATTCCCTTTTCGCCCCCGGAGACCTCCGACTTCAGCTCGGGTTTCGGCAGCTCGAGGTCTTTGGTCTTTTCGAACCAATGGATGTTGCGGTTCAACACGCGGCCGGCTTCGCTGATCTCGGTCACGAACATCACTTGTTTGGAGCTCGCCGCGCCGAGGAGATCCTTGCGCGTGAACGACGCATACACCTTGCTCGCGTTAGGGGCGAGAACGATGTCCTGGTCCTTGCGCATGATCTCGCGGCCGCCGAAGTCCAGCACGCGCATCGACAGTCGAACGTTCGTGTCCGCGCGGCGATCGGAGACGCCCCACACGTTGATGGTGCCCTTCTCGTCGACCGGGCTCACCAGCACCGGCGCGTAGAACCGGCGCGCGTAGTACTGCAGCGCCTTCCAACGGCCGTAGTAGTCGATGCTGGACCACGAGGCGACCGGCCAGCAGTCGTCGAGCTGCCAGTACAGCGAGCCCCAGTTGCGGCCCATCTTGCGGCGGTGAACCTCGGCGGCGTATTTGATGACGGTCGCCTGCAGCACCTGCCCGATGTACAGGAACGACGCGAAGTCTTTCGGCTTGCGGAAGTCGCGATCCATGTACGTGCGGATGAGCGGGTTGCCGCGCGGATGGCGCTGGTGCGACAGCATCACCGGACTCTCGATGTTCCAGTCGGCTTCGCCCGCCGTGTAGTGCGCGACCGACGCCAGCTCGGGGAACGACTGGAAGCCGTACTCGCTCATGAAACGCGAGACGTTGTCGGCGTAGGCCTCGTACGGCGCCTCCGCGTGCCACACGCCCCAGTAGTGCATGTCGCCCCAGCCCATCCGGTTGGCGGGGACCTTGTCGTCGTTCGCGCTCGGCGAGCTGCGCGTGTAGAAGCGACCCGGATCCTCGGCCGCGATCACCGACGGCAGCACTTCGTTGAACATGCGTTTGTAATCGCGCGAGATGGTGTCCTGCGCCTTGCGTGGCAGGCTGAACTTGGTCTGCCAGCCCCACGACTTCCACGCCGCTTCGTTCTCGTTGTTGCCCGCCCACAGCGCGAGGCTCGCGTGGTTGCGCAGCCGGCGAACGTTTTCGATCGCTTCCTGGCGAACGTTCTCGACAAACGCGTCGTCGCCCGGATACATGCTGCACGCGAACATGAAGTCCTGCCAGACCAACAGGCCGAGCTCGTCACAGAGCTCGTAGAAGCGGTCGCTCTCGTAGATGCCGCCGCCCCACACGCGAAGCATGTTCATGTTGGCGTCGACCGCCGACTGGAGCAGGAAGCGGGTGCGGTCCTCGGTGACCCGGGTGACGAAGCTGTCGGCGGGGATCCAGTTCGCGCCCTTCATGAACACCGGCGCGCCGTTGACCTTGATGAAGAAGCTCTTGCCCTCCTTGTCGCGCTCGTGAACGACCTCGAGCGTCCGCAGCCCGATGCGGGTCTTGCGCTTCTCGTGGGTCGTGCCCTTGCCGTCGTAAAGAATGGTCTCGATCGTGTACAGCTTCTGCGCGCCGAGTCCGCTCGGCCACCACAGCTCGGGCTTGGCGATGCGGCCGCCGAGCGCGACATCGTTGGTGCCGCCCTTGAGCGTGACGTTCGCTTGCCCGAGCACCGGGCCGCCGGCGAGCGCGATCGTCAGCTTGACCTTGCCGGGCTTGGTCGCGAACAGGCGCGCCTTCGCGAAGATCTCCGCCGCCTGTGCGTCGATGTGGTGCTGGATGATCTGCACGTCGTCGAGGCGTACGTCGTCCCAAGCCTCGAGCGCCGCCGGCCGCCAGATCCCGCTGGTGACGAAGCGGGGACCCCAGTCCCAGCCGTAGTGGTAGGGCGCTTTGCGCGCCCACATGCTGACCATCTCCTTGGCCTGATCGTTGGCGGCGGGGAGTTTGTAACCGAGGCGGTCGTACGCGGGTTTGACCTCCGCGATCGGCGACCGAAACCGGACCACCAGCTGGTTGTCCCCCGGCTTGAGGCGGGCTTTCACGTCGGCCCGCCACGACCGGAACATGTTGTCGGCGCGGAGCACCGACACGCCGTTGACGAACACCTCGGCGAAGGTGTCGAGGCCGGCGAACGCGAGGTCGACGCGCTCGTGCTCCAGCGTCGCGGCGTCCACGCGTAGCGTGGTGCGGTACTCCCACGCCTCGTTCTCGATCCACTGCTGGTCCTTCTCGTTGAGGCGGTAAAACGGGTCGCCGATCTTCGCGTTGGCGAGCAGATCCGCGTGCACACAGCCGGGCACGGTCGCAGGCAGCCACGCTTGCTCCGGTTCCGGCTGCGGGCCGGCGTGCGCGACCCGGCGAAACGACCAGGGACCCGAAAGCTCGACCCGTTCGCGCTCCATGCTCCTCGCTCCCGCTTGCATCGACGCCGCCGTGACGGCTGCGGCCGCCGCCAACGCGACGGCGTACTTCACCACGACAGCCCGCACCGGTACGTACACCGGGGCGCGTAGCCGGGGCCGCCGACGTTGATCGGCACCTGGGACCTGTCCTTGGGCCAAGATGGCGACAGCTTACCCGGCCGCCCGCTCATTTTGGCGGAGGTGCTCGACGCCGCCGACGCGATCTCGAGATACGGAGCTGAGCTCATTTCGGAGCCGCGGCGGCGCCTTGAACCCTCGCTGGCTCCATGCGACAACCCGCAACCATGCGTCCCCCCCGTCGTCGAGACGTGCTTCATGGCGCCGCGGTGGCCGCAGGCGGAGTCGTGCTCGAGTCGTGCGCGCACGGCGGTCCGTCGGGCGCGCCGCTCGCGGCGGTTGCAGCGCCGGCGGGCGGGCTGGAGGTTCGCGGCACGCGCTTCATGAGGGACGGCAAGCCGTTCTTCATCAGCGGGTTCAACTACTGGGCGGGCCCGACGCTCTCGCGCGACGGCATCACCGGCGGCTGGGACCAGGTGCGCAAGGACCTCGACGGCATGCAGGCGGCGGGCATCAACGTGATCCGCGTCTGCGCGGCGACCGAGGGACCCGACAGCGAGCCGTTCCGCATCATCCCCTCGATCCAGCCCGGCCTCGGCCACTACGACCCGGAGGGTGTCGCGGCGGTGGTGAAGTTCGGCGACGAGCTCAAGCGGCGCGGCCTCCACGGCATCTTCATGCTCAACAACTTCTGGCAGTGGTCGGGCGGGTTCGCGCAGTACCTGGCGTGGGCGGGCGCGGGCGCGATCCCGTATCCGCCCCCGGCGCCGCACGGCGACTGGGATCGGTTCCAGAAGTTTTGCGGCACGTTCTACCGGAACGACAAGGCCAAGGAGGGGTACCGCGCGTACATCCGCCACCTGGTGCCCAAGCTGGCCGGCAACCCGATGGTGATCTGGGAGCTCGCCAACGAGCCGCGCGGGATGGCTAACGTCCCGGCGTACCACGACTGGATCGACGAAACCGCGCGGCTCATCAAGTCGCTCGGCCCGGGACAGCTGGTCACCACCGGCAGCGAGGGCCAGACCGACGCGCCGTCGTACGCCGGGTTGGACGTCGTCGCGGACCACCAGAGCCGCGCCATCGATTTCATCTGTTTCCACATGTGGGCGGCCAACTGGGGTTGGGTGCACAAGGGCGCGCTCGAGCGCGAATTCCCGCGCGCGCTCAACCGCGCCCGGAAGTACATCGACGACCACGCGCAGAGGGCGGCCAAGCTGGGCAAGCCGATCCTGCTGGAGGAGTTCGGTTTCCCACGGGACGCCGACAGCTACGTTCCCGACGCGCCGACCACGCTGCGCGACAAATACTTCCAGGCGGTCTACGCCGAGGTGCATTCGTTGCTGGCGACGACGCCGATGGCAGGCATCATGCCGTGGGCGTGGGCGGGGGATCAGCGCCCGCCGCGGCCGGGACAGTTCTGGAAGCCGGGCGACAATTTCATCGGCGATCCGCCCCACGAGGAGCAGGGGTGGTACAGCGTCTACGACAAGGACACGACCCTGAAGCTGATCGCCGATTGGTCGCCCAAGATCACAGGAATGACGACCGGCGCGGTCGTCGGCGTCTGAAACGCCAGCTTCCGCCCGGCGACGAAAATTCGAGGCGCGGCGGGTAAATGTGTCGCGATCGTGCAAAGGGTTCCCGTGGGTTAGGCCGACTCGATGAGCGGGCATCCCGCTTGCACCACCCCCCGTTCTGATGCGCGGACGGCTCGTGGTTCTGGTGGTACTCGGCATTGCGGGATGTGGGAAGACCCAGGTGCGGACGAACCCCGACGGTGGGTGGGACGCGGTCGGGGTAGGGAGGCGATCGTTCGACATCACGGCCGTGAACGACTCAGACGGCTCCAAGGGGGTGCCGACGACTATTTCGTTCACCCTCGTTCTCGACGCGGACGCCAGGCTGGCGATCGCTGGAGGCAACGGCCAGAGCACGGTCGTTCCGGTGACGATCACGGACGGGCGGAGGTTTCGTTCGCTCGCGCCGTTCGACGTCGGCAGCAACCTGGGCGCCTGCAACGTCGGCGAGCGCGTTCGCTACTCCCATTTCGACGTGACCATCTCCGACGACGACCGCGATCTCTCGGGCACCGCGGCCGGTGTGGCGACTGTCTCGTGCGGCGACTGCAGCTTCGACGTTCCCATCTCGTCGGTGTTGTTCGGCGTCCCCGACGCCACGCCGCCGACCCTGCGGCTCCTCGGCAGCGTGCCGCAGAGTCCCTTCGAACCGTTTGGCGTGGTCGCTTCCGAGCCCCTCCCCACCGGGGTGTCGGCGCGGTTGGTCGCAGATGACGACGGCGCGGCGATCGATTTGGCTCCGCAAGTGGTGCAGGGTGGCGTGCCCCTGGTCGTCGGCTTCTCGAAGCCGGATGTCGTTCTGCGCGCCGGTCATGGCTACTCGGTGACACTCGACGGCCTGGTCGACTTCGCGGGGCACACCGATGCGGGTCCGCGGCTGCAACTCACCGGGTTTCCAGCGGCGCCGGTCGTGCCCCAAGACGGCTTCGAATCGGCGTCCGGAAGCCTGCTCGGGGGCGCGATGGTCGTACGCACGGGAGGATCGCTGCCCGCGATCGCCGGCGACACCAGCTTGTACGTTGGCAGCCAAGGCGCTCCGGTGATCGATTCCGCCGGCGGACGCTCGCTGGTGGTGAAGCTCTCTCGACAAGCCGGGGATACCAGGTTGCGCGTCACCTATCGCGCGGTCTCGCGGCAGACGCAGCCGGCATTCTGGGGATGGCTCAGGGTCGGGTCGGAGGGAGCCTCGTCCGGGAGCCCCTCCTTCCCGTTCGGAAATGCGACGGGAACAGCCGAGATGTTGACGATCGCGAATGAGATCGTCTACGTCGGTCCGGTTGCGACCGTCGAGGAGATGTTGCCTGTCGACGTCACGGACGAGGTGCTCGTGATCATCGGGCCCACCAGCTTCTCGTGCGGACCTGGCCTCGCCCCAATCAACGCGAGCGGCGGTCTGCTCATCGACGACCTCGGGCTAGAGTGATCCACGCTCGAGGAACGACGGCCGCGCGGCCCGCGCGAACGTCAGTAATGAACGACGCAGCCTTTGGAGTCGGCGAAAGCCTTCACGTTCGCCTTGTCGGGTGACCACGGGAACGACGTGTCGGTGACGGCCCAAGCCATCGCGCCGGCGTAGCCGAGGTTGTAGAGCGTGGACACCAGCGTCGCGTAGGACACGCCCGTGAGTCCCTGGATGGGAAACTCTCCCAGCACGACCGGTTTGTCGGTGACGCCGTACTCTGACAGCGAGCGCGTGTACGGGAAATACATGTTGACCCAGTCGTACATGTGGAACGTGTAGAAGTCCCCGACGCCGGCCCACGCCTTGGCCCACTTGATCGCGGCGCCGCCGACGGTCACGGGCTTGTCGTTGATCGCCTTGATCGCGGAGACCACGCCGGTGACGAACGTCTTCATCACGTCGTAGCTCACGGTCGTGAGCGTGGTCTGCGGATCGAACGGCGTGTCGGGGCCGTCGTCGCCGCTGATGGCCCACTCGGGCTCGTTGATGACATCCCAGGAGATCGCGCGGTCCTTGTTCGCGCTCTTGTTGACCTCCTCGACGAACCGGGTGACGGCATTGTTGAGCAGCGCCGTGCGCCTGCCCGCGTCCTGGATCATGGGCGCGAGGTTGCGGTCCGACGCGAGCGACGACTTGAAGTTGTCGAACGAGAAGAACGTGAACTGGATGTGCACGCCGACCTGCGCTGCGAGATCGAGCGCGGCGGCGATGTCGTTGGCGGTCGAGCCCGCGAGGCCGGTGGCCGAGCCGCTGCCGTCGAACGCGACCCCGCCGCCGCGAAAGTCGGGCCACACCCACCAGCGGATCACGTCGACGCCGTTCGCCTTCATGTCTTGCAACTGGGTGAGGCGCTGGTTCCGTTGCGACGCCACGCCCGAGGTGCCGCCGCCGAAGTCGGAGCCGAAGTTCGCCCACGCGAAGTTGACGCCGTAGTGCCAGCGCTTGAGGCAGCCAACGGTGACGCCCGCCGGCGCGGGGCAGCCGTCGGGGCAGCCGCTGGCGCCGCCTCCGCCGGCCGTGCCGGCGGTTCCGTTGGTGCCGGCGACCCCGGTGGTGCCGCCGCGGCCGGCGGCGGCGCTGGCGCCCGCCGCCCCGGTGGTGCCGCCGCGGCCTGTGGCGGCGCTGGTGCCCGCCGCCCCGGTGGTGCCGCCGCGGCCTGTGGCGGCGCTGGTGCCGGCGGCCCCGGTGGTACCGCCGCGGCCTGCGGCGGCGTTGGTGCCGGCCGCGCCCGTGTTTCCAGCGGCGGCGTTGGTGCCGGCCGCGCCCGTGGTCCCCGCCGTGGCGTTGGTTCCAGCCGCTCCCGTCGTCCCCGCCGCACCGGTCGTGCCGGCGCCTCCGCTCGTGCCTGCGGTGCCCGTCATCATCATGTCGTCTGCGCCGCCGCAGCCCGAGAGGACGGCGAGCAAAAAACCGAGCCCGAGGGCTGGACGTAGATCGAGCGACGAGAAGGAGGGCGAAGTCATGGTTGTGTTTTCTCCGATCAGCGTTGGTCGGGGGCGGGCGGGCGCGGGTGCACGCCGGTCAGCATCTCGATGTGCCGCGCCGATGGGCCGTCGGGAAAACGGCCAAAATACGCTTCAGCGGCGTCGCGTGCGGCGCCGATTCGTCCAGCGCGCACGAGGGCGTCGACCTTGGCCGCAGCACGCTCCTCCGACAGGGCACCGCCTGGGAATTCCTTCTCGGCACTTTCGATGAGCGCGAGCGCTTCGAGCGGGCTCGAGGCCGTCTTGCTGCGGATCGCCATCATCCGCGACTGCTCGTCAGGGCGCGCCATCGGACGCGGGGCGGCCGGGGGCGGGGTGGCCGCCGGCGGGGGCGGCGGCTCCGGGGTGGGATCCGCCGGCGCGAGGGCGGGGTGTTGGGCCACCGCCGGTTCGTTCTCGGGACCTTGGTCAGAGCGCGCGCCGAGCGCGACCGCGACGGCGACCACAGCAGCGACGGCCGCGCCGGCGAGCAGGCGAATGCGGCGAGGGCTCATGAGCGAGCAGCCAGTGTAGCGCAAGAACCGGATGGCGGTCCGGACGCCGCCGCGGCAGAGTCGCAACATGTCAAACGTCTCGCGGATCGAGACCGCGTGCCGGTACATCGAGGCACACGCGGACGAAAGCGTCACGCTCGCGCGGCTCGGCGCGGTCGCGCGCATGAGCCCCTTCCACTTCCAGCGCCGGTTCAAGGCGATGGTCGGCGTGTCGCCGCGCGCGTACGGCGAAGCGGTTCGCTTGCGCTCGCTCAAATCTCGCCTGCGCGCCGGGGCGGCGGTCACCGACGCGATCTACGCCGCCGGCTTCGGCTCCGCGAGCCGGGTCTACGAGCGCACCGCCACCCGCCTCGGCATGACCCCGGGCCGCTACCGTGGCGGCGCCCGCGATCTGGAGATCTCTTTCATCACCGCGCCCACCGCCCTCGGCACGTTGTTGCTCGCCGCCACCGACCGCGGCATCTGCGCTGTCCAACTCGGCGACGACGCGGGCGAGCTCGCGCGCTCGCTGGCCGCCGAGTTCCCGCGCGCGATCATCACGCCATCCCGGGCGCCTCGCGGTGGACAACTCGCGCTGTGGATGCGCGCGCTTTCCAACTACCTCGCGGGGCGCGCACCCTGCCCGGATCTCCCCCTCGACATCCGCGGCACCGGCTTTCAGATGCAGGTCTGGCGGTACCTCCAGCGCATCCCCGCAGGCGAAAGTCGGACCTACTCGCAGGTCGCGCGGGCGATCAACCGGCCGAAGGCGGTGCGCGCGGTCGCGAGCGCCTGCGCGCGCAACCGCGTCGCACTGCTCATCCCGTGCCACCGCGTGCTGCGCGGGGACGGCGCACTCGGCGGCTACCGCTGGGGCCTGGACCGCAAACGCGAGCTGCTTGCCGCCGAGCGGCGCTCTTTGTGAGCGGGTCGGAGGCCGGCGCTACGCCGTCCCGATTGCGCGGGAGCTCACTGCGTCGCCGAACGCCGCGACCAGCGTGCGCCGCAGCCGCATCTTGAGGCGCTCCTCGATCTGACGGACGCGCTCGCGGCTGACGCCGAAGCTCTGCGCGATCTCGGCCAGCGTGGTCGACTCGTCGCCCGCGAGCCGGCCTTCGAAGATCACTGCGTCGCGCCCGGTCAGCGTCTTGCGAAACGTCTCCACCTCTTGGCGAAGCGCCTCCTGGAACTCGCGCGTCTCGCACTGCACGTCGGGCCGCGCCGCCTCTTCGGCGGGGACGATCACGTCGCCGCGCGGGCGGCCGTCACCGCCTCGACGCGCGGGCGCGTCGAGCGGCGTCTCGGACGCCGCCAGCCGCCACTCCATCTCGACGACCTCCTTCTCGCTGACCTTGAACGCGTCCGCGAGCTGCTGCGTATCGACCGTCTGGCCGTCGGTGCCTTGCTCGAGCCGCGCGCGCTCGCGGCGCAGCCCGAAGAACAACCGCCGCTGCGCGAGCGTGGTACCGAGCTTCACCAGCCGCGCGTTGGACAGGATGAAGCGCAGGATGTACGCGCGCATCCACCAGGACGCGTAGGTCGACAGCTTGACGCCGCGGCGCGGGTCGTATTTTCGGACCGCGTGCAGCAACCCGACGTTCCCCTCCTGGACCAGGTCCAGCAGGTTGCCGTGGGCGGTGCGGTACTCGAGCGCGATCTTGACGACCAGCCGCAGGTTCGCCGCCACCAGCATGTTCGCGAACCGCTGGTCGCCGGTCGCGACGAACTCGGTCGCGATCCGGTGTTCCTCCTCGCGCGAGAGCAGGGGGTGGCGCCGGACGTCGCGCAGATACGTCGCGAGCGCCGACCGGCGATCGATGGTGTCGTTGGCCACCTCGGGCGCGGTTCCCCTGTCAGCGGGCGCCGGCTTCGCGGGCGCCGGCTTCGCGGGCGCCGGCTTCGCGGGCGCCGGCTTCGCGGGCGCCACGGGCGGGGCCGGCAAGGGCTCCCACGGGGGGATGCTGTGCAAGCGCGTCGTGTTTTCGGTTTTCCGGGCGACCCTGCCGGGTCGGCGCGCGGGGCGCGAGGCGGGTTCCGGTTCCATGCGCTGGCGGGCAATGTTTGACATACGCCCCCCCTGTAGCAATCACCACGCCATCCGAAGTGTGGCCAAACCGATCAGGTTTCAGCTAGATACGCGATCGGGCCGTTACTGCGCGGTACCGAATGCTCGAACCCCCGTCCCACGGGGGTAACGCAGAACTGGCCGGGCGCCATGGGTTGAATCGTTTGATGTAATGCGTAGTTTGCGGCCATGTTCGAACGGCTGGCGCGTATCAAGAAGGTTGGCGCGTGGGCCGTGCCCACCTTCGCGGGCGGGCGGATCCCGGTCGGCGGTCTGCTGCGGACGCTGGGCCGGAAGTTCACCGACCATGCGGTCGGCAGCAATGCCGCCGCGCTCAGTTACTACTTCCTGTTCTCGCTGTTCCCGCTGCTGTTCTTCGTCGTCGCGCTGACCACGTACCTGCCCATCTTCAGTCCGTCGATGCAGGAGATCCTGAACGCGCTCCGTGACGTTCTGCCACCGTCCGCGATGGCGCTGGTCGACCAGCACCTACAGGGCCTCGGGGGCCACGCGAAGTTGCTGACGCTTGGTTTGATCGCGACGCTGTACTCGGCGTCGCGCGGGGTCGATGCGGTGCGCGGCGCGCTCAACCTCGCGTATGACGTCAAGGAGTCTCGGGCGCTGTGGAAGACCGAGGCGATCGCGTTCGGCGTGACGATCGGCGGCGCGCTGTCGGTACTGGTCAGCGTCGCGGCGATCGTCGCCGGCGGCAGCCTCGGGTTTTGGCTCGCGCGTCACCTCGGGGTCGGGTCGGCGTACGTGTTCGTGTGGCGGTGGGCACGCTGGCCGGTGACGATCGGGGTGTTGATGTTCCTGGCCGCGCTCGGGTACTACCTGCTCCCCGACGTGAAGCAGCGGTTCCGTTACATCACGCCGGGGTCGGTGATCGGTACGCTGGTCGCGCTGGCGGCGAGCTGGGGGTTCGGCCAATACGCGTCAAACCTCGGCAGCTACGACGTCGCGTACGGATCGATCGGCGGCGTGATCGTGCTGATGACGTGGTTCTACCTCCTCGGGCTCATCTATTTGTTCGGAGGCGAGATCAACGCCACGCTCGAACATGCGTCGCCCGAGGGCAAGCACGAGGGGGCTCGCGTCCCGGGACAGAAGGCGCCCCCCAAGCGCGAGCGCCCTAGCGCGGTGCCGGTGGGCGCCGCGCGATCGAAGGAATCGGCCGAGCGATCCCCGGGCGGGGGGACGGCGTCTAAGAGATTGTTGCAGTAAGTAGCCGCACACTCGCGCTTCGCGCGAGAGCGGCTAGCTCCGGGGCAGCGTCACGATGAAGGCGATTCGGCCCTCGCCACGTTCCACGTCGATGTGGCCACCGTGCGCGGTCACGATCTGACGGCTGATGTAGAGCCCGAGGCCCAGGCCACGGCCTTTGGTTCGCGCGCCGCTTGCGCGTCCCCGGAATGGCTCGAAGATCATCGGCATCACATCGTCCGGGATCTCGCCCATGTTCTCGACGGTTAGCTTGACGTCGGCGCCGGCGCCGTCCAACCGCAAGGTCACGCCGGGACGGGTGGCGTGATCGACGCCGTTATCAATCAGGTTGGAGAGCAGCTGCGCCAGGCGGTCGGCGTCCCAGTGGCCCGCGAGCTCGCCTCGCGCGTCGACGACGACGAGCGCCTCGGGGTGACGGATCCGGTGCTCGCGCACGACCTCCTCGGCGATCGCGCCCAGATCGCACGCGGCGGATCGCAGCTGGGGGTGGCCGGTGTTGGAGCGGACCCGCGACCACTCGAGGATCTGATCGATCATGCGCGACATTCGCTCGCCGCTCGACTCGATGCGTTTGCCGATGGTCTGTTCGCGCTCGCGCGCCGAGCTGCGCAAGAGGCGCGCGTTCATCAGCATCGCGGCGAGCGGGTTCCGGAGATCGTGGGCGAGGATGCCGGCCACGAGCGCACTGAACCGCGCCAGCCCTTCGGCCTCGGCGTGGCCGCGCTCAGGCACCGCGTCCCCCGGTCTCACGGCGTCCGTGCTCATTTGTGAACTCGCTTACCTGCGTAACGACACGTTTCCATGGCCGCCACCCCTGTCGGGAAACATGGATGAAGGCCGCAAGGAATGCCAGTCATTGGCGAAAACGAAACCCTGACCGTTCACGGCCTGTGTTACAGGTCTTGAGCACTACCTTTAGGGCCAATGGACATCCTCCTCATAGACGACGAGCCCGAGCTCCGGCAGGCGCTGGCGGAGGCGATCACCGACGCCGGTCACGCGGTCGAACAGGTGGAAAGTGGCGCCGCGGCCCTGAAGCTGATCGGCGAACGGATGTTCGATCTGATCCTCAGCGACGTGCGGCTGCCGGGCATGGATGGGCTGTCGTTGTTGCGCGCGATCCGAAAGCAGGCGCCGCTGACCGACTTCATGTTGATGACCGCGTACGGCGACGTCGGCGAGGCGGTGGCCGCGCTCAAGGAGGGCGCGTCCGACTACCTGACCAAGCCATTCGACATCGACGAGCTCATCCACCACCTCAAGCGGATCGACAGCACGCGCGCGATGAAACGCGAGCTGACCGAGGCGCGGCGCGCGCTGTCGGTGCGCGCGACCAGCAACCGGTTGGTCGGAAACTCGGCGCAGATGACCAAGATCCAGTCGCGCATCGAGATGATCTCGCCCAGCGACGCGGCGACGCTGATCACCGGCGAGAGCGGTACCGGCAAGGAGCTGGTGGCGCGCATGATCCACGAGCGCAGCGCGCGCGCCTCGAAGCCGTTTGTTGCCGTCAACTGCGCCGCGTTCCCCGAGACGCTGATCGAGGCCGAGCTGTTCGGACACGAGCGCGGCGCGTTCACGGGCGCGATCAAAAAGCGCGAGGGACGATTCCGGATGGCGGACGGCGGCACGTTGTTTCTCGACGAGATCGCCGAGCTGCCGCTGCCTGCGCAGGCCAAGCTCTTGCGCGTGCTCCAGGACGGCACGGTCGAGCCGCTGGGCGCCGACCAGTCGATCAAGGTCGACGTGCGGCTGGTGTCGGCGACTCACCGCAACTTGCGCGAGCACGTGGCGCAAGGGTTGTTCCGCGAGGATCTGTTCTACCGAATCAACGTGCTCGACGTGCACCTGCCGGCGCTGCGGGACCGCGAAGGCGACCTGCCACTGCTGATCGAGTTCTTCCTCCAGGGATTCGCCAAGAGCGACGCGAACGGAAACCGGATCGTGCCGGCGATGTCGCACGACGCCTATGCCGCGCTCGCCGCCTACAGGTTTCCGGGCAACGTGCGCGAGCTCGGGCACGCGATCGAGCACGCGGTCGTGCTCGCGGGCGGCGCCGAGATAACTCTCGATCACCTGCCGGCGGAAATCGCCGAGGCCGCGCCCGCGGGAATGACGCCAGCGGCGGCGGCGGCGGCGGTGTCGTGGGAGCCCGCGGGGTCGGTGGTGGTTCCGCTGTCCGCGGCCACACGCGAGTTCGAGAAGGGATACCTGCGGCGCGCGCTGGCGGCGACCGGCGGCAAGCGCGTGAAGGCGGCGGATCTGCTCGGTATCTCGCGCAAGAGCCTGTGGGAAAAGCTGCGCATGTACGAGCTCGAAGAAGCCGCCGCGAAGACCGAGAAGTCCGCGGACGACAATTAGGCCCAAGCCCCACGCAACGGACGGGTAACCGGGTTACCCGTCCGTAGCACGGGTTGGCGCGGGACAACCTTCCCGAGCGGGCGCAAGTAGCCATGATAACTGCGGTTCTTGCGCCGCGCCGGTTGGCATGTTTCTCGAAGGTAGGTCGCGCCGGAGCTTCACATGACGGCGCCTCGACACCCCCCCACAGCGAGCCCCGACCAGAACCGGTCCCTCGATGTGGTCCGCGAGTTGCTGGACGTGCACCCGTCGTCGGAGCTTGGCGCCGCGTCGTCAAGTCCCGCGCCGGCGGCGGCCACGGTGCCGCTGTTCGCGCCCGACGACATCCTCGACAACACGTATCGGATCGTCGGCACGATCGCGATGGGCGGCATGGGGGAGATCTATCGCGCCATGCACCTTCGGCTGCCGCGCGCGCTGGCGATCAAGACGTTGCAGACGGAGTTCTCCTCCCGGTCAGACTGCGTGACGCGCTTTTGTCGCGAGGCGTGTGCGCTGGCGCGGCTGAATCACCCGAACATCGTGCAGGTGCTCGACTTCAACGTCACCGCGGACGGCGTTCCCTACATCGCGATGGAGCTGATCGAGGGCGAGGACCTGCGCGCGGCGCTCAACCGCGGGCGGCGATTCGACGTCCCGGAGGTGCTGGCGATCGTGCGGCAGATAGCGAGCGCGCTCGAGACCGCGCACGCGGCGGGCGTCGTTCACCGCGATCTCAAGCCCGAGAACATCGTGCTCACGCCGACGTCGGGGCGCGTCCCGGTCGTTAGCGTGATCGACTTCGGGCTGTCGCTGTGTTTCTGGGCGCAGCGAATGACGGCCGAGCGAATGGTGTTCGGCACGCCCGAGTACATGGCGCCCGAGCAGGCGCTCGGCCAGCGCGACCTCATCGATACCTGGACGGATCAGTTCGCGCTATCGGCGCTCACGTACACGTTGTTGGCCGGCCGTCCGCCCTACGCGCGGGAGACGGCCGTCGACGTGTTGCACGCGATCGTCAACGAGCCGCCGGCGCCGCTCGGCAACCTCGAGGGGTGGAATGCGTCGACGGTCGAGCAGGTGCTGCGCAAGGGCATGGCGCGCGTGCACACGGAGCGCTACCCCTCGGTCGCCGCGTTCAGTAACGCGCTCGAGCAGGCGCTCGTGCGCGGCGGCGCTCTCCCGACCCCGACTCGGCAACCGACTCCGGTCGCGCGTCCGGCGCGGCGTCCCCCGAACAGGCATACGCCGAGCAGGCGACTCGTGACGCCGAGGAAGCGTGCGAGCGGGCTCCGGCGGTGCGCCTCTGCGGCCGCGATCTCGCTCTTGTTGGCGGGCTTCGTGTGGGGGGGCGCGGTGAACGCCAGACCCTCGGGCGGCAGAGGGTGGCGCAACAGCGTCGAGTCGATGCGCGCAAGCATGTTCAGCGAGTGGAACCGCCTGCTCCGGACGTACGGGCAGGAGACAGTGCCGGTGGTGGCGGAGCCCCAGCCGGAGTAGGCGGCGGTGGACCTTCGACCCTAACTTCATGACGACCATCAACCGGGGCGGGGAACCCATGACGACCGTCCGATCCGTTTCGATCCGGCAGTCGAGCAGTTGACGAAAGGAGACACCATGACGAAGCGAAACGTGACGCGGTGGATTGGGAGCCTGGGCCTCGGTGCGTGTCTCGCGCTCGCGCCGGCCATGGTGCGCGCGGAGAGCCATCGTCCGCCGTCCGCGCAGGTCGCGACGCCCGGTGGCGGGGGCGCGAAAGCCGAGACGGCGGCGCCGGTCGAGGGCGCGAGCCCGCTCGGGTATGCCGAGCGCGAGGCGCAGAGCCCCGAGGCCGCCGACTTCGAGGGTGGCCATGGGGGCGGTGTCTACATCGGCGGCTCGGCGGTCGCCGTGGTCCTGGTGATCTTGCTGATTGTGGTGCTGCTCTGATCCAGGCACCGCCAGCTCGACCGGCGCATCCCCGCGCGTGGGCTGCAAGCGTTGCCGCCATCATGACGGCCGCGATCGCGGCCTTGTCCCACGGCTGTGGGCACGCAGGCCCGCCCGCGATCGCCGGTGCGCCCGACGGGTCTGGATGGACGGTGGTTCCGGGCGTGCCCGTCTTCACCGAAAGGGTTGAAGACGACTGCGGGCGGGCGGCGCTGACGACGGTGCTCGCGCGCTGGGGCGTCGCGCTGCCCCGCCCGGGAGGCATCGGCGCGAGCGGCGTGGTCGCGCGCGACGGCGGCATCACCGCGGGTGCGCTACGCGATGAGGCGCGCCGGCGCGGGTTCGCGTCGTTCGTGTTCGCGGGCACGTTCGACGACCTGATGGTGGAGGTGGGTGCGGGGCGGCCGGTGGTAGTGGGTCTGGTCACCACCGACGGCGAGCGGCGGATGCCGCACTTCGCGGTGGTCGCTGGTCACGATGCGAGCGCGCGGCGCTGGTTGCTGGTCGATCCGGCGCGCGGTGTCCGCAACCTCAGCGGTGATGCCTTGCGCACCGAGTGGGGCCGGTCGGGCTGGGTGACGCTGGTTGTATATCCGAACGAGAGTGCGCCCGACGACCGCGGGTCGGAATCTAACCTGCCTGCGCCGTACACAACGTCGATCTGATGGCCGCGCCCGCCGGAGTGGGGGTTGTCCACGCGACGCCGGTCGCGACGTACCGCCTGCAGTTCACCCCGGCGTTCACACTGGCCGACGCGCTCGAGCTGGTACCGTATCTCGGCACGCTGGGGGTGAGCCACATCTACGCCTCGCCGCTGCTCGCCGCGCGCAGCGGCAGCACGCACGGCTATGACGTCGTCGACCACGGCCGCGTCGATCCGGCGCTGGGCACGGAGGCGGACGTGATCGCGCTCGGCGAGGCGCTGGCCGAGCGCGGGATGGGCCTCATCGTCGACATCGTCCCCAACCACATGTGCATCGCCGACCCGGCGAACACGCGCTGGTACGACGTGCTCGAGAACGGCACCGGATCGGTGTGGGTCGACTTCTTCGACATCGACTGGGGCCCGCCCAAGGCCGAGCTCGCGGGCAAGGTGTTGCTGCCCGTGCTGGGCGAGCAGTTCGGACGCGAGCTCGAGTCAGGGGCGCTGCGGGTCGATCTCGAGGAGGGCGCCTTCCGGCTGCGCCACGGCGCCGGAACGCTGCCACTGGCGCCGCCGTCGTGGCGCCTCGTGCTCGAGCCGCTCTTGCGGCGGGTCGCGGCCCGGCTCGGGGGCGAGGCGGAGGCGGCGGTCGAGCTCGAGAGCATCCTGCGGGCGCTGGCGAATTGGCCGGCCGCGCCGGCGCAGGCGCGCGCGCGGCGGCACGAGCGTGACGCGGTCGTGCGGCGGCTGGCCAAGGTGTTCGCAGACGACGCCGAGGTCGCGGCGGACGTGGCTGCGGTGCTGGAGGCGGTCAACGGCAAGCCCGGTGATCCGCGCAGCTTCGACACGCTGGAGCGGGTGGTCGAGCAGCAACATTATCGGCTCGCGCATTGGCGGGTGGCCGCGCACGAGATCAATTACCGGCGCTTCTTCGACATGAACGATCTGGCGGCGATCCGCGTCGAGCGGGACGACGTGTTCGCCTCGGTTCACGAGCTCCCGCTCCGCTGGGCGTCGCGTGGGCTGGTCGCCGGATTTCGAGTCGACCACGTCGACGGCCTGTTGGATCCGGGGCAGTACCTGGCCCGGCTACGCGGCCTGCTCACCCGCACCGGTGCCCCGGGCGCCACGATTCACGTCGAGAAGATCCTGGCCGCGGGCGAGACCCTCCCCCACGACTGGCCGGTCGACGGCACCACCGGGTACGAGCACCTGGCCACCAGCTCCGGCGTGCTGGTCGACGCCGACAACGCGGCCGCGATGCGCGACGCGTGGCGGACGCTGACCGGCGAGACACATCCGTTCGCCGACGTCGCCTACGCGAGCAAGCGGCTGATCCTGGACACCGCGCTGGCGGCCGAGCTGACCGTGCTGGCGCGGCGCCTCGACGCCATCTCCGAGCAGCACCGCTACACCCGCGACTTCACGTTCGCGAGCCTGTTCGAGGCGCTGCGCGAGGTGCTGGCGTGCTTTCCGGTATACCGCACGTACGTGACCGGGGACGCACGCGACGTCGCCCCGCGCGACCGTCAGGTGATCGCGCGCGCCGTGCGCGAGGCGTCGCGACGCAACCCGGTTCTCAATCTGTCGCTGTTCCGGATGATCGAGGACCTGCTCTTGCTGCAAGATCCCGACGGGCTTTCGCCCGCCGAGCGCGACGCGCGGCGCGAGTTCGCGCTGCGCCTGCAGCAGCTGACCGGGCCGGTGATGGCGCGTGGGGTGGAGGACACCGCATTCTATCGATACTTCCCCTTGCTATCGCTGGCCGAGGTGGGCGGCGATCCCCATCGTCTGGGGATCTCGGTCGACGAGTTCCATGCCGTGAATGCGCGCCGCGCCGAGCTCCAGCCACGCGGGCTGTCGGCGACGGCCACGCATGACACCAAACGTGGTGAGGACATCCGGGCCAGGCTGCACGTGCTGTCCGAGCTGCCGCACGCGTGGCGGGACGCGGTGCTGGGCTGGCGGGCGATGAACGCGCCGCTGCGCACCGACGACGGGCCGCCCGATCCGCTGACCGAGACCTTCATCTACGCGGCGCTGGTCGGGGGCTGGCCCAGCGAGGGCGCGCAGCCGGACGAGGCGTTCAGGCAACGCTTCGTCGCCCACATCGGCAAGGCGATCGCGGAGGCCAAGCTGTACACGAGCTGGACCAACCGCGACGCTGACTATGAAGACGCGGTGTCCAAGTTCGTACTCGGGCTGCTGGACGAGCGACAAAGTGGCGAGTTTCTCGCTTCGCTGAAAGGATTCGTCGGGCGTGTGGAGCTGCCCGGGTTTCTCAATTCGCTCGCGCAGGTGGTGATCAAGGTCGCCGCGCCCGGGATCCCCGACGTCTACAACGGCGGCGAGCTGTGGGATCTGTCGTTCACCGATCCGGACAACCGGCGACCGGTCGACTTCGCGCGCCGGCGTGCGGTGCTGGAGGATGTGCGCCGGCGGGCGGAGGCCGACGCCGCGGGCACCGCGCGTGAGCTCTTGGCGCGGCCCGATGACGGCGCGATCAAGGCGTTCGTGCTCCACCGCGCGTTGCTGGCGCGCGCGGCGCACCAACCCGCGTTCGAAAGCGCGAGCTATGCGCCGTGCGGCGTCCACGGTGCGCTGGCGCGGCACGTCGTCGGGTTCGCGCGCGGCGAGCCCGAGCGGCGCGTGCTCGCGGTGACCGGCCGGTTGTTCGCGCCCCTCACCGAGCGCGGTGTCGCGCCCGTCGGGCGGGCGTGGGGCGATACCACGATCTCGTGGCCGGTCGGGCCGCCACGGGCGCGTTACCGGGAAGCACTCACCGACCGGGCACTTGATCCGAGCCGTCACGACGGCTCGTGCACGATCGCGTTGTCCGAGCTGTTCGATCCGCTGCCGGTCGCGCTGATCGTCGAGGTGCCGGGATGAGCGCGCCGCTGGTTCCCGACGCGGGCACGGAGGCGGGGCGGCAAGCGGGCGCGCGCCGCGCGCCGCTGGGCGCGACACCGGACGGCGAGGGTGGTGTCCGGTTCCGGGTCTACGCGCCGAATCGGGATGGCGTGGACGTGCTGTTGGGAGATGGGCCGTCGGCCCCCGCATTTCCCCTTACGCGCGAAGGCGCCGGCGGGGTGTGGTCGGCGCGGGTCGCCGACGTCGGCGCGGGCGTGCGTTATCGGTTTCGTCTCGCCGGCGACGATACGCCGGCCGCCGATCCCGCCTCGCGCTTCCAGCCCGACGGCGTGTTCGGCCCCTCCCAGGTGATCGACCCACGGTTTGCATGGAGCGACACCGAGTTTCCCGGTATCCGGCGCCGCGGGCGCGTGGTCTACGAGCTGCACGTCGGAACATTCACGCGCGAGGGCACCTGGGAGGCGGCGCGCGGGCGCCTCGCCGAGCTCGCGCGGCTCGGCGTCACCGTGATCGAGGTGATGCCGGTCAATGAGTTCTACGGCGATCGCGGTTGGGGATACGACGGCGTGTTCTGGTTCGCGCCCTACCACCACTACGGGCAGCCCGACGAGATGCGCCAGTTCGTCGACGACGCGCACCGGCTCGGCATCGGCGTGATCCTCGACGTCGTCTACAATCACCTGGGGGCGGTGGGCAACGTTCTGCAGCGGTTCGCGCCCGACTACCAGGGCGGCGACGCGACCGACTGGGGCGACGGCATGAACTTCGACACCGGCGACGCGCCGCCGGCGCGCGCGCTGGTGCTGCAGAACGTCGCGTATTGGATCGAGGAGTATCACCTCGACGGCTTCAGGTTCGATGCCACCCACAGCATCACCGATCGCTCCCCGCGCCACATCATCGGGGAGGCCGCCGCGGTGGCGCGCGCGGCCGCGGGTCGGAAAAGCCTCTACCTGGTGGGTGAGAACGAGCGCCAGGACACGTCGCTCTTGCGCGCGCCCGCGCCCGATCGCGACGGCGATCGCCTGGACGCGCTCTGGAACGACGACTTCCACCACACGGCGGCGGTGGCGGCGACCGGCCACCGCGAGGGCTACTTCGTGGACTACGGCGGCCGCGCGCGTGAGCTGGTCGCGTGCGTCCGGCACGGGTTCCTGTTCCAGGGACAGCGCTACCGCTGGCAGAACAAGGCCCGCGGCACGTCGACGCGGGGGCTGTCGCACGCGACGTTCGTCACCTTCCTGGAGAACCACGACCAGATCGCGAACTACGGCCTCGGCCTCGGCAAGTGGACGCGGGCGGCGCCCGGCCGCTGGCGCGCGCTGACCGCGCTGCTTGTGCTGGGGCCGTCGACGCCGATGCTGTTCCAGGGACAGGAATGGGGAGCGTCGGCGCGGTTCGCCTACTTCGCCGACCTTCCGCCCGAGCTCGTCATGCCGGTCAAGAACGGGCGCGCCGAGTTTCTGCAGCAGTTCGCCCGCTACGCGTCGCCCGACGCGCGCGATCGCTTTCCGGATCCGTCGGCGCCGGAGACGTTCGCGGCGGCCAAGCTCGACTGGAACGAGCGCGAGCAGCTTGCTGCCGCGCGCCTCTTGGCGATGCACCGCGATCTCTTGCAGCTGCGGCGCGAGGATCCGACGCTGTCCCACGAGGGCGAGGACGGCATCGCCGTCGACGGAGCGGCGCTGGACGATCGCGTGCTGGTGATCCGCTACTTCGCCGATCGCGTGCCGGGTGGGGCCGGCGACCGGCTGCTCGTGGTCAACCTCGGTGCCGACCGCGAGCCCGCGTCGATCGCGGAGCCGCTGATCGCGCCGCCCGGGGGCACGGCGTGGCGGCCGCTGTGGTCGAGCTGCGACGCTCGCTACGGCGGCGACGGCATGCGCGGGACGCGGCCGGGCCACGAGGTGTTTCTCCCCGGCGAAGCGGCGGTGTTGATGGTGCCCGGTCCGCGCGAGGGCGCATGAACGGAACGGCGTTACCCAAGGGCTCCACACCCGCGCCGCCTCCTGTGCTGATCGGCTTCGCGCGCGACCGGACACCCGCCGACGATCTCGTGCGCCGCGAGTGGTTGGTGGGCAACGGAATCGGCGGCTACGCATCGGGCACGCTCGGCGGTGTCAACACGCGCCGGTATCACGGATTGTTGATCGCCGCGCTTCGCAACCCGCTCGGGCGAACCATGATGCTCAACCAACTCGCGGAGTGGATCGAGCTGCCGGACGGGACCGCCATCCCGCTCGGCGGCGAGGACATGACCACGATCGCCGAGTTCCGCCTGGAGCTGGGTCTGCCGGTGTGGACGTTCGAGCGCGACGGCGTCCGGCTGGAGAAGCGCCTGTTTCTGCCGGCGCGGCAGAACACGGTGATGGTCCGCTATCGCGTGCTCGCCGCCGCGGGCGAGCTGACGTTGCACGTTCGACCCGCGATTCACGTCCGCTCGCACGACGGCTCGGTGGGCTCCGAGCTGCCTGCGTACACCGTGTCATTGACCGAGGACAGGTTCGAGCTCGCCGCCGGCGAGCCGTATCCGCCGCTGCGCATTCACGTGCGCGGCGCGGCGACCGGGTTCGTGTTCGAGCGCTCGCAGAAGAGCGCCGTCGAGTACGCGGTCGAGGCGGCGCGCGGGTATGAATCGCGTGGGCAGCTGTGGTCGCGCGGCCGTTTCGACGTCGTGCTCCCGCCCGGGGCCGCCGCCACGCTGGTGGCCTCGGTCGAGGACTGGGAGGTGCTGCTCGCCATCGATCCCGACGAGCTGGACGTCTGCGAGCGCGATCGCCGCCGCGAGCTCCTGCGGCGCGTGCCCGGCCCGGGGGTTGCCGAGGTCGAGCCCACGCTGATCCTGGCCGCCGACGAGTTCGTGATCGCGCCGGTCGGGCGCGCGATCGACGCCGTCCGTGCGCGTGCCCGGGGCGACAGCCTGCGTACCATGATCGCCGGCTATCACTGGTTCACCGACTGGGGTCGCGACACGATGATCTCGCTCGAGGGTCTGTGCCTGCTGACCGGCCGCGGCCGCGAGGCGCGCTGGATCTTGCGCACGTTCGCGGGATACGTGCGGGATGGCCTGTTGCCCAATCATTTCCCGGAGGGTTCGAACGCCGGCATCTACAACACCGTGGACGCGACCCTGTGGTTCTTCCACGCGATCGAGCGCTACCTCGCCTACACCGCCGACGTTCCGTTCCTGGTCGAGATCTTGCCGTTGCTCGAGGAGATCGTGCGGCGCCACGTCGGCGGCACTCGGTTTGGCATCCGCGTCGATCCGAACGACGGTCTGCTCACGCAGGGCGAAGACGGATTCGCGCTGACGTGGATGGACGCCAAATGCGATGACTGGGTGGTGACGCCTCGGCGCGGCAAGGCGGTCGAGATCAACGCGCTCTGGTACAACGCGCTGGTCGTGCTCGCGACTTGGGAGCGCACGCTCGGCCGCGAGAGCGAGGCGGTCGAGCTCGAGCGCCGCGCCGAGCGGGCGCAAGCGTCGTTCAACGCGCGGTTCTGGTACGCGCAGGGCAACCACCTCTATGACGTCATCGACGGACCCGACGATGCCGAAACCCGCCTCTTGCGTCCCAACCAGCTGTTCGCGATCTCGCTTCCGCACCCGGTGCTGGACCCGGCGCGCTGGCCGGCCGTGCTGGCGGCGGTCGAGAAGACGCTGCTCACGCCGGTCGGGTTGCGATCACTCGCACCCGGGAGTCCCGGTTACCAGCCGAACTACCACGGCGATCTGCGCACCCGCGACGCCGCCTATCATCAGGGCACGGTGTGGAGCTGGCTCATCGGACCGTACGTCGACGCGCTCCTGCGCGCGCAGCCGGGGAGCCGCGACGCCGCGCGGGCCAGCCTGCGCGGGCTCATCGATCACTTTCGCGCGGGCGGCATCGGTCAGATCCCCGAGATCTTCGATGCCGAGCCGCCTTTCCTTGCCCGGGGCTGCGTCGCCCAGGCATGGGGCGTGGCCGAGCTGCTGCGGGGGATAGGGAAAACCTCCGACGCGTCGGCGTCGGAGGCTGCCTGAGCGCCGCCTGCCGCTGGGCTAAGCTGTCGCGCCCTTCTTGAGGGCGGAGACCACGCCGTGGGTATGCACCTGCTGCGGGTAGAGCTCGTCGGAGATCAGGCGCTGGAGGCCCGGATCGAGGTGCGGGATCGCCTCCTTGTACTCCTTGAGGCCGTGGTCCTCGCCTTCCTCGAGCGTGCTGATCACCGCCTTCACGCCCAGCGTGCGCGCGCCCGTGGTCACCGTCTTCGCGAACGCGCCCCACGCGCCCGCCTCGTGCGATGGCTCGCCACCGATCTGGAGGATCGCGGCTCGCAGCCGCTCCGCGCGCGCTTCGTGCGACGCGCGGCACGTCCGTAGGTCGGCGCCCATTCGGGGCTGATTGTCGACCGCCGGCAACGCCTTGTCGTAGCTCTCGACCGCCGACAGCTCGCCGCGCAGAAGCTCGTTCAGCGCGTCGACCACCGACTCCTTCTTGTTCGTGCTGGTTTGCATGATTCGCTCCTTATGCCCACCGCTTCATGAACGAAGGCGCCCACGTGGGCACGTGGGCGCCTTCGGTTGCCAACTTGTGTCCGGTTTCAGCTAGGAGATTGTTGCAGTAAGGAGCCGCACACTCGCGCTTCGCGCGAGAGCGGTTAGAACTGGGCCTGGTACAGCGCGAGCCGGAACGTCGGCGCCGGGTCGCTCGGCAGCGACGCGACCGCGCGCTCATGTCGGCCTTCCTGCACGACGAGCTGCGCGACGCCGATGCCGGTACCAACCAGCACGCCACCCGCCGCCCAGTACCCGATCCGCGCCGCGTGGGTCTGATCGTCATTCAGGTACCAGAGCGCCCCGCCGATCAGCGCGCCCGCCGCCCCGCCGAGCAACGCGCTGATGAAGATCGTGCCAACGTAGCTATGCTCGTGCTCGACGACCTGGGTGTTGCTCGTGTGGCTCGGCTGAACCGGCACGGCTACTGGGGCGGGCGCGGGCGGGGGCGTCTGCTGCGGCACCACCACCGTGGGTGCAGTCGCCGGAGCGGCAGGCGCAGCCTGCGTTCCCGGAGTCACGACCACGTTGTCAGCGACCGTCAGCGGCTGCACGGGCACGATCACCTTACTCTGGGTGTTCGCGCGTCCATCCGTCTTCGCCTGCGCTGCCACGGGGGCGAACGTCACCGCCGCCGCCGCCATCGTTACCATCAACGCCACTCGTAGCTTGGAAGTTGGGTTCGTCATGTTCGTTTCCTCCGGTTGTTCAGGTGGATGTGCAGTCCGCATGCCAGCGTTCGATCGCGTCAAGGAACGATCGCGCTGCAGTCCTGCGAGCAGCTGAACGTCGCGCCCACGCACGACATGCCGTTGATGCACGCCTCGCACGCGTCCGCGCGCGCCCGCACGCTGGAGTCATTCGCCGAGCTCGTGCGGCAGCGATCGCGGCAGGCCGACACATCATAGTCGGCGTCGAAGCACTCGCTGTAACGCGAGCACACGGATGAACAGTCGAACGCGGCGTCGACCGAATCACACCCAAACGATCCGATTCCAATGATGCCGGCGAAAAACGATGCCACGAACAACGTCAGCGTACGAATCAGGCGCATGGGAGTCTCCTTGGCTCGAGTTGCCGTAGGAAACTTCAAGCGACGTGCCACGAGCGGGAGCGCGCGCCTGCAATTCGCGACCTGGATTACGGCGCTCGGGCGTCACTGCACCGGGACGCGGGGTTTGCCTGGGTCACTCGACGGTAACCCCCGGCAGCCAAAGGCCATTTCTATGCCCCCGAAAACCCACTTCCGAGCCGCGCGGGCAATTGGCATGTCTCTCGCTGATGACAGAAACGATGCCCACGAGTGTGGTGATCGATCCGATTACTCCGGCGAACGCCCATCCCGCGGCGCCGCCCCGGAGGGCGATCGAAATTCCGCCGCGGACCGTGCTGGTGACGGCGGCCGTGATCGGGGCGGTCTGGCTGCTCGTCCGGCTGTGGCCGGTGATGCTGGTCATCGCGGTCGCTCTCATCATCGTGGGCACGCTGAACCCGGTGGTGGGCGCGCTGCAACGCCGGGCGCTCGGCCGCGCGACCTCGGTTGCACTGACACTGCTCATCTTGACCGCGGCGCTCGCGGGTATCGCTCTCGTCACCTTGCCGGCGATGTGGAGCGAGCTGACGCGCGCGCTCCACGGCCTGCCCGCGTTCCAGCAGCGCGCGGCCGAGTGGCTCGAACGCTCGGCGTTGACGCTGCCGCTCGCGGATTCGATTCGCCACGCCGACCCGGGTAAGCTGTTCGTGGCGTCGAGCCGCGAGGCGATGAAGGTGTCGAGCGAGTTCGGCGCGACGCTGGGCTGGGCGGCGACTGCGGTGGTGCTCGCGGTCTACATGCTGCTCGATCCGGCGCGGTCACAGGGCGCGTTGTACGCGGTCGTGCCCCGCCAGTATCACCTGCGGCTCGCGCGGGTGCTGCTCAACTTCGAGACCATCGTCGGCGGCTACATCCGCGGCCAGATCCTCACCTCGGCGGCGATTGGCGCGTTCGTGTTCCTGCTGCTCACGGTCATGGGCCTGCCCAACGCAATGGCGTTCGCGGTATTCGCCGCGGTGGCCGACGTCATTCCATTCGTGGGGGGCGTGGTGACGCTGATCCCGCTCGCGTTCGCGGCGCTGCCGCACGGCACGGTGCTGACCCTGGTGCTGATCGGGCTGGTGATCGCTTATCAGGAGTTCGAGAACCGCGTGCTCGTCCCTTGCATCTACGGGCGCGTGTTGCGGCTCAACGCCGTCGCGGTGACCATCGCGCTGGTCGTGGGTGCGCAGCTGCTCGGCATCCTCGGTGCATTGCTGGCGCTGCCCATGGCGGCCGGCCTGCGGATGCTGATTGAAGAGCTGCGGGTCGAGCTCCCGGGACAGCCGCGGGCGGTCGGCGAGGAGGCGCGCGCCGCCGATGCCCGAGCCGAGGAAGCATACGCCGCGCTCACCCAGGGGACGCCCGCGCAGGAGGCGGCGATGATCGCAGTCGCGATCGCCGACGAGGCGCTGAAACATGGCCCCGACACCGAAATTCACGATCTTCCGCGTCCTCTCAAGCTGGGGACCGCGTCTCGAACTGGTTAGCCTAGCCAACGTACCCGAAAGGAGAAGTCACATGCTCTACACAATCGCACTCATCCTGTTGGTGCTTTGGGCCCTCGGTCTCGTGGGCTCGTACACGATGGGCGGGTTCATCCACCTGCTGCTCGTCGGCGCCATCGTGCTGGTCCTGGTGCGGGTGATCCAGGGCCGTCGCGTGTTGTGAAGCGTCCACTTTCACCGAAAGGAGATCCACATGTCTGCCAAGTCTTCGGTCACCAGCATCGCTCATCAGATCGAGAAGGTCCCTGCGCGGGTCGAAATGGCCCGCAAGACGCTGGACACCTGGCGCTCGCGCGGCCTGCGGATGGTGAAGCGCTATCCCGGCCGCTCGATCATGGGCGCGTTCGCGCTCGCGTTCGTGCTCGGGAAGATCTCGCGCTTCGTCTGAGTCAGCGGCCGACGTCGGGACGTCGGGGTGAGCGTTCATCAGGAATGTTCACCCCGAGCGTCCACGCCGGTGGGTCGCTGGCGGGGAACGACTGCCTACCGTTTTCATCGACGTCCTCATCTTCGCGACCGTGGTCTCGCTTGGATGGCTCATCGGCATCCTTGCCTGGTCGCTCGACGGGCTGGCGCTTCGGCGCAGGCGAGGGCTTCTTCCCGCCGCGCTGATTCTTGGACTTGCCATGGTCGGCTGCAGTTCGCATTGGCGTTCTCCTCTACGTCAATGTGATGCCGGCGCGGGCGGTGAGTAGCCGCAAGGGTCGCGAGGACCCATGTTGAGCGTGGAGGGGAAGTGATGAGCGAGGAACGAATCACGCATCGGTGGCGAGTCGTGCTGCTGGCGGCCGTCGGGCTGGTGGCGTCGGGGATCGCCCTAGCCCCTGCGGGCGCCGGCGAGGTCGGCCCGACATCACGCGCAAAACCGCGCGACGCGGGAGCCCCTGATCTGCCGCCGCTCGGACGGCGCGCGGTCGCCGAAGTGACTCCGCCGGTCGGCCGGCCCGCCGCGGACGATGTTCTGCCCATGCCAGCCGACGAGCCGCCGGCACTGCCCGAGAAATCCCCGAGCGCGCCGGGGCAGGCGGCCCCCGGCAAGGCGCCCCCCGCCGGCGTGCCTGTGAAGGGGTCGGTGGAGGATCGCGCGACGGTGCAGGCGCTCCACGATCTGAACCGGACCCAGATCCAGATGGGGAGCCTGGCCAAGACGCGGGGGTTCAACAAGGCGACGCGCAGCTTCGGCGCTAGTCTGATGGCCGACCACAAGCTCGCCGAGCGCAAGCTGGACGCGTACCTGCGCAAGCACGGCACCAGCATCGACGCGCTCGTCACCACGAGCCTGAGCGCGGACCACGTGCTGCTCGCGACGCGCACGGGCGCGGACTTCGACCGCGAGTTCACGCTTCAGATCATCGCCGATCACAATAAAGTGATCGACACGATCGAGACCGCCGCGAGCGCCACGCAGGACGCCGAGCTGCGCGCCGTCTACGAGCAGGTGCTGCCGATCCTCCGCGCGCACAAGCGCGCGGCCCAGGACATCGTCAGCGGCGCAGAACGTTCTTGAGCACGTTGGTAAGGAGGAAGCCATGGCCACGACATACAAGCTCCCGGAGCTCCCCTACGCGGTCGACGCGCTCGAGCCCCACATCTCGGCGCGGGTGATGGCGCTTCACCACGACAAACATCACGCCGCCTACGTCAAGGGTGCGAACGAGACCCTCGACGCGCTGGCGCAGGCGCGCGCCAAGCGAGACTTCGCCTCGATCGCCGGGCTCGAACGGGCGCTCGCTTTCAACGTGTCGGGGCACGTGTTGCACTCGCTGTTCTGGACCTGTCTCGCTCCCCGCGCCGGTAGGCAGCCGGACGGAAAGCTCGCGGCCGCCATCGAGCGCGACTTCGGCGACTTCGACGCGTTCAAGACCCAGCTCACGCAGGCAGCGACCACCATCATGGGATCGGGCTGGGCCGCGCTCGGCTGGGAGCCGCTCGCGGGCCGGCTCATCATCACCCAGGTCTACGACCACCAGTCCAACGTGGCGCAGGGGTCGGACCCGGTGATGGTGCTCGACGCCTGGGAGCACGCCTACTACCTGCAGTACGAGAACCGGAAGGCCGAGTACTTCGACGCGATCTGGAACGTCTGGAACTGGCCCGTGATCGGGCGGCGGTTCGAGACAGCCGCCACCGCCGCGCGCTAGTTGCTCGCGGCGGTCGCCTTGGCGTCGACCAGCTTCTGAGCGATGTCCTCGTGCTTGCGTAGCGTGGGCAGGAGCTCGCTCAGCAGGTTCCGCAGCCGCGAGTCATCGGTGTCATCGCGCGCTTGGGTCACTTCGTCGATGTCCTTCTTGTGATCGTCGAGCATGTCCTTCGCAAACCGGGCGTCGAAGTCCGGGCCGGTGAGCTTGCTCATCTCGTCGCTCATCTGGTGGGTGGCCGCGGGTAGCTCGAGCTTCTCTTGTCGCGCGAGCGCCATGACCTTCTTGTCCGCCGCGGTGTGGTCCTTGACCAGGATGTCGCCGTACGCCTTGACCTCGCGGGAGTCGCCGTTCTTCTTGGCGAGCTTTCCCATCGCGATCTCCTTGACGTTCGACTGGTGGAGCTTGCCCAGCACTCCCGCGGTCGCCGCGGTGCCGGCGGCAAGCACGCCTGTCGCCGACAACAGCGACGCGATCGCCACGCCGCTCACCCAGATCCAGCTTCTCCTGATTTCGAAAGTGCCGCGCATGGCTGTCCTCCTCCCGTTGTCTATCGCCTAAACGTGCGACCGAACCGCGGGCCAGCAAGAGGTCAAGAAGGGTTACCAATCGTGGACATGCATCGGCGTTCATTGAGCAATTGCCCGCACCCCGCGGGAGCAGTGGCGTTGGCCTCGCTCTTGCTCAACCCATCAGGGGATGCGCTACCACGTGCTGGCTTGCGACTATGACGGCACGCTGGCGACGGGTGGGCAACTGCTCGACGACACGCGAGCCGCGCTCGAGCGCGTGCGCGCGACCGGACGTCGACTGATCCTGGTGACGGGGCGGGTGCTGGTGGATCTCCAGCGCGTGTGCCCGAACCTGGATCCGTTCGAGGTCGTGGTCGCCGAAAATGGCGCCGTGCTTTACCGCCCGGCGACCCGCGAGCTGCGCACGCTCGCGGAACCACCGCCGCCCGCGCTCGCCGAAGCCATCGCCGCGCGCGGCATTCCCGGCGTCGGCTACGGACAGGTGATCGTGGCGTCGTGGGAGCCACACGAGTCGGCCCTGCTCGACGTGGTGCGCGAGCTCGGCCTCGAGATGCAGGTGATCTTCAACAAAGGCGCGGTGATGATGCTGCCTTCGGGGGTCAACAAGGGCAGCGGCCTGAACGCGGCGCTCGAGGCGATCCACATCTCGCCACACAACGTGGTGGGGGTCGGCGACGCGGAGAACGACCATGCGCTGCTGGCGGCGTGCGAGTGCGGCGTCGCGGTCGCGAACGCGCTGCCGATGCTGCGTGAACGCGCCGATTGGGTGACCGCGGGCGCCAATGGCGCAGGCGTCATCGAGCTCTGCGATCGGCTGGTGGCCGACGATCTCGCGGAGCTTGCCCCTCGGCTCGCGCGTCACGATCTCGTGATCGGGACCGACCTCGAGGGACGGCCGGTGACGGTGCCAGCCTACGGGACCAGCGTGCTGCTCGCGGGCCCTTCGGGGGGCGGCAAGTCGACGACGGCGACCGCCTTCCTCGAGCGGATGGAAGAGCAAAAGCGGCAGTACTGCCTGCTCGATCCCGAAGGGGATCACGGCAACCTGCCCGGCGCGGTGATCCTCGGCAGCGAGCACGCGCCGCCTGCGGCCAAGGACATCGAGAAGCTGCTCGACAAGCCGGGCGACAGCGCGGTCGTGTCGCTGCTGGGGCTGGCGCTCGCGGATCGGCCGGCGTTCTTCGACGGCCTGCTGCCGCGCCTCGAGGCCCAGCGTGCCGCCTCCGGCCGCCCGCACTGGATCGTGGTCGACGAAGCTCACCACTTCGCGCCCGACCGCAACACCGGCGCGGCCGGCGCCACCGATGGTCCGGACGTGGGCGACGCGGTCAATCTGATGCTCATCACCGTTCACCCCGCCCACGTAGCGAAGTGGCTGCTCAAGCAGGTCCACGCGGTGGTGATCATGGGGATCGCGCCCGAGAGCACGATCCAGGAGGTGGCGTCCGTCATCCATGCCCGGCCGCCCGAGCTGGACGGCGGGCCGCTGGCGCGCGGCGAAGGGCTGCTGTGGCGGCTGGACCGCGAGCCGGGAGCGGACGGGGCGCTGACGAGATTTCGGATCGATCCGCCGCGCAGCGAACGCCGGCGTCACATCCGCAAGTACGCCGAGGGCGAGCTGCCGCCCGATCGCAGCTTCTACTTCAAGGGCGCCGCGGGAAAACTGAACCTGCGCGCCTGGAACCTGATGTCGTTCCTCGAGATCGGCGACGGCGTCGATGACGACACCTGGAACCACCACCTGACGGCGGGCGACTACTCGCGCTGGATCAACCGCGCGATCAAGGATAGCGAGTTGGCCGCGGAGATCGCCTCGGTCGAGCGCAAGACGGTCGCCGCGCCGGCCGACCAGAGCCGCCGCGCCGTGCGTGAAGCGATCGAGCAGCGTTACACCGCGCCGGTGTGAGGGCACGGAATGCCGGAATCCCCGAACGTTACCGAAGCGAAATGGGCGAGGTCCGGAGGGAACAAGACGTGATCTCGGCCCCGCGGGGAGACGGCGCAAAGGCGCGGCGCCGCGTCGGCACGCAACTCGCATTCAGCGCTGACGCGAAGTTATGAACGCCCTCTCGAAAGGAAACCCACCATGAAAGCCATCGATCTCCTGATGTCGCAGCACCGTGAGGTAGAGGACCTATTCTCGAAGATCGAGAAAGCCAAGTCCGCAGGCAAGAAGACCGAGCTCTTCGAGAAGTTGGCCGACGACCTCGCGATTCACGCGGCGATCGAAGAGCACCATTTCTATCCAGCGGTCAAGGACGACGGGACCGAGGACATCCTGCTCGAATCGCTGGAGGAGCACCTCGGCGTCAAGCGGCTGCTCGCCGACCTGCTGGACGTCTCCGCCAGCGACGAGACGTTCGACGCCAAGATCAAGGTCCTCAAGGAGCAGATCGAACACCACGTGGAGGAGGAGGAGGGGGAGCTATTCCCGAGGGCGAAGCAACTGCTCAATGAGGACGAGATGGAAGCGCTCGGGCAGGCGATGAGCGCGGAGCAGGCGGAGCTCGAGGAGAAGGGTCAGCCACGCGAGAACGTTCTGTCCGAGACCGACGCCCCCGCATCGATATGAACCTCTAGCTCACCCGTCGCGCGGGCCTTCGTCGTCCGCCCGCCGCGGGTCGTTGCTCACCCGCCGCGGGCCTTCGTCGGGCCCGCGGCGGGTCGTCGGTCACCCGCCGCGGGCTTCGTCGTCCGGCCCGCGGCGGGTCGTCGGTCATGCGCCGCGGGCTTCGTCGTCCGGCCCGCGGCGGGTTTGGGGGGAGTGGCGCTGAGGGCGCGGGGCTCGAGCGACGCCGTCGCCGGCCCGTTGAGAACCCGCCCGAGCGGATCGAAGCGGCTGCCGTGGCAGGGACAGTCCCAGCTCTTCTCGGTCGTGTTCCAGTGGACGAGGCAGCCGAGGTGCGTGCACACCGGCGACAGGGCGCTCAGCTCTCCGGCGCCGCTGCGGTAGACCGCCAGCTTGTTGCCCCCGACGTTGGCCACCACGCCCTCACCCGCGGGCAGGCTTTCGATGTCGCCGGCGTCGTTCGCGGCCGGCAGCCGATCGGTCAGCAGATGGCGCGGGAAGTCGACGTTCTCGCTCACGAACGCCTGGGCCGATGCGAGCGGCTTGAAGCGCGTGGCGTCGTAGAGCTTGCTCCACGGGTTGGCGACCCCCTGGATCTGATCCGCGAGGATCATCGCCGCCAGGGTTCCCTGGGTGAGGCCGTTCCCCGAGTAGCCGGTCGCGATGTACACGTGCGATGAAGCGGCGTTGCGGCCGATGTATGGCAACCCGTCGGCGGGCTCGATGATTTGCCCCGACCAACGCAGGTCGGTGGCAGCGAGCGTGCGTCCGAACCGGTTCTTGAGGTACGCCTCGAGGCGCTGGAACGGCAGCGTCGTGTCTTCGAGGTCGCCGACCTTGTGATCTTCACCGCCCACGATCAGGTAGGGGACGCCGTCGACGACGTGGCCACGCAGGTAGTGGTACGGCTGGGCGGTGTCCCAGTAGAGCCCGGGCGAAGGCGGCATCGGGACGGCCGCGCCGATCACATAGGTCCGGTAGGCGGCCAGCTTGGTGTGGCTGAACAGCTTGTTCGCGATCGGCACGTGCGCCGCGATGATCACGTCACGCGCGACAATGCTCCCCCGATCCGTCACCACCACGCAACGGTCGCCGCGCTCCTCGACGCCGGTCACGTGGGTCTGTTCGAACACGTGGCTGCCGTTTCCGTCGATCCCGGCGGCGAGTGCGAGCAGGTACGCGCGCGGGTGGAATTGCGCCTGATCGCGGAAGCGAATCGCCCGCCGGATCGGAAACGGCAGCGGGACCGCGTCGGCGCGGCTCGCCGCGAGGCCGAGGTGCTGGGCCGCCTCCTCCTCGTCGCGCACGACCTTCTCCTGGGCCGCGGTCTCGGCGTAGAGGTAGGCGGGCACGCGCTCGAACTGGCAGTCGATGCGGAGTTCGTTGACGAACGCCTCGATGCGGTCGATCGCCGCGCGCTGGCCGCGCACCGCGAGGCGCGCGCCGCCCTCTCCGAACCGTGAGATGAGCCGGTGCATGCGGACGTCGGGCACCTCGGTGAGGTGGGCCGTAGTCTTGATGGTTTCGCCCTTGCCGATGCGACGCGATTCCAAGAGCGCCACCTTGCGGCCGCCGAGCTCGAGCAGCCGCGCCGCGGTCACCCCAGTGATGCCGGCGCCGATGATGGCGACGTCGGTCTCGATGTCGCCGTCGAGCGCGCCGTGAGGCACCGCCGGCGGTGTCTCGGACCAGACCGAGTTCGTGTAGTTGGGCATGGCGTCGCTCCTTTACTTCAGCATCGCGACCTGGACATCTCCCTTACGCCGCAGCACGGTCAGGCCGACGTCGTGCGCGTGGTTCTCGAGCAGCAGGTCGACGACGCCGTCCCGGGCCCGCAGCTCGGTGATCCGCAGCGTCGAGATCGACGCGGGCAACACCGGACGCGACAGTGTCACCTCGCGCGCGTGGCCGTCGATCGTGAGGCCTAAGCAGGCCTGAATCATCATGAAGATCGCGCCCGCCGCCCACGCCTGCGGCGCGCACGCCACCGGGTACAGCGTCGGCCCCTCGCCGGGCCGGCGCGGGAAGCCGCAGTAGAGCTCGGGGACGCGGTGGAGATCGAAGAACGAGCCCGCGGCCAATAACCCTTCGAGCAGGCCGTGCACCTCTTCGCGGTAGCCGTAGCGCGCGAATCCGGCGGCGATGATGGCGTTGTCGTGCGGCCACACCGAACCGTTGTGATACGACATCGGGTTGTAGCGGACCTCCGACGACGCCAGCGTGCGCACGCCCCAGCCCGAACAGCCGTGGGGGTCGAGCAGCGTCGCAATCGTGCGCCGCGCCCGTTCGGGATCCGCGATGCCGGTGTAGAGCACGTGGCCGGCGTTGGACGCCCGTACCTCGCAGGGCCGTTTGTGCCCGTCGAGCGCGAGCACGTACGTCCCGAGGCGTTCCGACCAGAACGCCGCCTCGAACCGGATCCGCAGCGCCTCCGCCTTGTCGTCTTGCTGACGCGCCTCGCGTTCCATGCCCAAGAGCCGCGCGAGCCAAGCCGCCGCCCGTCGCGCGGCGTACACGTACCCTTGCACCTCGGCGAGCGCGATCGGCGCCTCGGCCAGCTTGCCGTCCGCGTGCGATACCGAGTCCGACGAGTCCTTCCACCCCTGCTGGACCAGGCCGTTGGGCGAATGTCGCGCGTATTCGACGAAGCCGTCGCGGTCGGGATCGCCGTCGCGATCGATCCAGTCGAGCGCGCGCGCGACGTTGGGCCAAAGCTCGATGGCGAGCTCGCGGTCGCCGGTGCGGCGGACGGTCTCGCCGGCGAGCATCACGAACAGCGGGGTGGAGTCGACGCTGCCGTAGTAGCGGCCGAACGGGACCTCGCCCAGCGCGGCCATCTCGCCGCGCCGGGCCTCATGCAGGATCTTCCCCGGCTCGGCGTCTTCGGCCGCGTTGGTTCGCGCGGCCTGGGTCGCGGCCAGGAACCTCAGCACGCCGACCGCGAGATCGGGATCCAGCCACAAGAGCTCGAGCGCGGTGATGATGCCGTCGCGTCCGAACGGCGTGCTGAACCAGGGGACGCCCGCGAACGGGTACGGCCCGGTCTCGGTTTGGGTCGTCATCATCTGCAGATCGGACATCGAGCGCGCCAGCACGTCATTCATCTGCGCGCCGTCCGACCCGACCAAGGCGTGACGGTTCCGGCCCCACGCCCGCTCGGCGCGCAGGTTGGCGAACGCTTGTTCGTGAGTCGTACGCTCGGGAAACGTGCCGCCGGTCGGCCCCACCGTGCAATCGACGGCGACGCAGATGATGAGCGACTCGCCGGGCTGAAGGTCGAGCGCGAACACCGCGTTCTTCTCGGCGATCGCGGTGGGGACGGGGTCGAACGTCAACCGGGTGCGCCGAATGACGTCGTCGAGGCCCTGATAGCCGAGCACGATCGCGTCCGCCGAGATCTCGCTCGGGGTGCGGCGGCCACGCCGCTCGCGCTTGGACCCGCGCACCTCGAACACGTCGTAGTAGTCGGCGTCGAAGAACACCATCAGCTCGGTCTCGACCGGACGCAGCGCGAAGTTCGAGACCCGGATGCGCTCGTGGCAGGCGCCGCGCCACAGGAACTTGGCGCGGAACACGTGCAGGTTTCCGCGCGGCAGCTCGAGCGTGGTGCCGCGGCTGGGCATGTCTGGGTTGGTGAGGTCGACGGTCAGCAGATCGTTGTCGTCGGTGACGGTCGAGCTGAGCAGCAGCGGGCGGCGGTTGCCGAGCCGCAGCTCCAGCCGAGACAGGAACCGGGTACCGTCGTGGTAGAGGCCCTGCTCGCCCATCCCCACGGGCTGCAGATCGCCGAAGCGATCGAACACGGCGAACGTGTCACCGTGTTTGAGCACGCGCGTCCGATCATCGCTGCGCGACGAGGTCGCGAGGATGTAAAACTTGTCTTGGAGCTCTACGACTTCGTCGTCGTGCGCCGGCGCTCTCAACCCGCCCCCGCCATGGTCTTCGTGACCAGCTCAGTGACCGCGGCCGCGGCCGCAGCCGCGACTGGGTGCCCGGTGAGCGAAGTGATGTCCGGGCGCGCCGCGCCCGCGACCTTGGCGTAGGCCGCGAGGTAGTCGCGCGCCATGCGCTCGGCCGTGAACCGCGCCTCGAAGTCGTCGCGGCAGCCGCGCCGTGACAGCTCGAGCGCCCGCCGGGTCGCCGCGACCGCCGCGTCGACGTCGTCGACGATGAACCCCGAGACGCCGTCCCGGATCACCTCAGGGACCGAGCCGTTGCGGAATGCCACCACTGGGGTGCCACACGCCATCGCTTCGATCATGACCAGACCGAACGGCTCCGGCCAGTCGATCGGGAACATCAGCGCGGCGGCGTTGCCAAGGAAGCCGTCCTTGTCCTTCTCGCCGATCTCGCCGATGAACTCGATCGACGGGTCGTCGAGCAGCGGCTTGATCTTGCTCTCGTAGTACTCCTTGTCGGCCTTGTCGACCTTGGCCGCGATCTTGAGCGGCATGCCCACCCGCTTGGCGATCTCGATCGCGCGATCGACGCGCTTTTCGGGCGAGATGCGCCCGAGGAACGCGAGGTAACCGCCCGGTTCGGGGTGGAACGACAGCTGGTTCGGATCCATGCCGTGGTAGACGGTCCGCTGCCAGTTCGCGAACGGCAGCGGAGCGCGCTGCGAGTCCGAGATCGACACGAGCGGCATGTCGTCGTACTTGCGGTAGAGCGGCGCGAGGTCGGGCAGGTCGAGCCGTCCGTGCAGCGTCGTGAGCTGCGGAATCGCCGTGCGGCGCGAAACCGGGAAGTGCAGATAGTCGATGTGGAAGTGGATGACGTCGAACTCGTCCGCGCGCGAGAACACCTCGCCGAGCATCGCGATGTGGTGGGCGAGCGGATCCACGCAAGCGGTGTCGAGCCGCAGCGAGCGCGGGCAACACGGGACCAGCTTGGCCGCCGTCTTCGAATCGCCGCTCGCGAACAACGTCACGTCGTGGCCCATCCCGACCAGCGCTTCGGTCAGCACGGAAACCACGCGTTCGGTACCGCCGTAAAGTTGCGGCGGCACGCTTTCGTATAGGGGGGAGACCTGAGCGATCCGCCATCTGCGCGCGCCGTCGCGCGGGCGCCGTGAACCATTCTTGCCTATCGAGCTCAATCCAGTTGGCCTCATCGTCCCGTCCTTGTTCGGTGTCAGTCGGGCCCCCTCTGGTTCCCCCCTGGTAACGCCGGGGACCCTTTTCGGACCCCCTGCGACGACGAGAGCACGCGCTGTGCCGAACCGGTCAGCGGGGCCCACGAACCCCCGTGGGTGGTCGCGACGGAGGGCGCGATGCGGATCATGCGCTCCAACATGCAGCAGCCCCTTGCGCGCGGCCGATTAATCCTTATTACTTGCGCCGACTCTGCCGATGCCTCAGAAAGGTCCCCGGTGCTGATCACCATCATCCTCGCTTCCGCGTTCCTCTGGCTCGTGGCCGTTCGCCAGGCGTTTCGGCCGACGGTTGCGGTCGCCGGTGCGGCGGTTCGCCTCCGTGCCGGCGCCCAGTGGTGGATTCTGGGCGCGGTGCTGATCCCGATGGTCGCGTTCGTCATTTCTTTGATCGCGACCCTGCCCGCTGGCTGACTCAGCTGATCGTCCTCAGCAGCTCCGCCAGCAGCGTGCGGTGGCAGCGGTCGGGGCGGGTACACGCCGACGAGCACAGCAGCGTGATGGCCTCGCCCGCGCCCAGGCGCCGGGCGAGCGCGCGGATGCGCCACACCGCGCCCGGCTGCGCCATCTCGTCGAGGTAGCCGGCGACGTACTCGTCCCACGGCAGCGGCGCGGGCCGATGCTTGCCGTGGAACGCGTCGAGCAGCGCGCGGCTGGGACCGAGATCGGGCCACCAGTCGTCCCAGGGCTCGGTCGCCTTGGCGACGCCGCGCGGGCGCAGTCGGCAGACGAGCAGTCGGAAGCCGTCCTCCGCGGCGGCGGGATCGTTCCAGCGTTTCGTCCGTAGCGGCACCCCCTCCATCATGAACGACGCCGGTCGCCCGGGTGTCCGAGCGCGTCTCAGGGGGCTTCCCACCGGCGGCCGACGACCCACATTCTCCGAAAGTCTCTGCGCAGAGGAGACTGTCATGACCCCCGAACCGAGACCCGCATCGATGTCATCCCACGAGCTCGTCAAGACCGTGGTCGGTCAGGTCGGGGAGCTCGTCAAGACGCAGATCGCGCTCGCGACCACGGAGGCCAAGGCCGACCTGCGGGCCGAGCTGGGCGCCGCGACGGGTCTCGGCGTGGCCGCGGTCGCAGGGCTGGCGGCGCTCAACCTGCTGCTGGTCGCGGCGGTGTTCGCGCTCGCCCTGGTGATGCCGGGTTGGGCGGCGGCGCTGGTCGTATTCGGCGCGGTGGCGCTGGTCGCGGTCGTCGCCGGCGTCACGGGCTGGGGCAAACGGGTCAAGAACCCGCTCGCGCGCACGCGCCACGCACTCGAGGAGGACGTCCAATGGACGAAGGAAAAGATCGCGTGACGGGGCCCAAAGCGGGCGCGAAGACGGATCCGGAGAAGCGCGCAGCGGAGCTCGAGCAGAAAGCGGAGGCCATCCGCGACAACCTCGACGGGCTGGTGGCCGAGCTCGACTACCGCCGCCACGAGGCCGTCCGCCGCTGGGCCAAGCCGCTCGCGATCGGCGCTGCCGTGCTCGGTGCGGGGGTGGTCGGCTTGCTGGTCTGGCGGCGGGTTCGGCGCCGCCCGTCGCGGCTCGGACGCTTGCGAGCCGCGATCGAGCGCGCGATGGCGCATCCCGACCGGGTCGCCAAGACGACCCCGTCGATGGCGAAGAAGATCGCGGCGGCGGCGGGGACGGCGGGGGTTTCGGTGGCGGCGCGGCGACTGGTGTCGCGGGTGCTGCCCGCTCGATGAGGTCGGTGTGGCCGGGGAAACCCAACCCGCGGGGCGCGACGTACGACGGCGAGGGCACCAACTTCGCGCTCTACTCGCGGGTAGCCACCCGGGTGGAGGTGTGCCTCTACGATCCCGACGACCCGACCAAGGAGACTGACCGCTTCGATCTGTTCGAGCGTACCGGGTACACCTTCCACGGCTACGTGCCCGGGCTCGCCCCGGGGACGCTGTACGGCCTGCGCGTTCACGGACCGTATGCGCCGACCCGCGGCCATCGCTGCAACCCGAGCAAGCTGCTGGTCGATCCCTACGCGCGGGCGCTTTACGGCGAAGTGGACTGGAAACAACCCGTGTTCGGGTATCGGCTGGGCGACGAGGCCGGCGATCTCGCGATCGAGCAGAGTGACAGCGCGCCGGGGGCGCCCAAGAGCGTCGTGGTCGACACCGGGTTCGACTGGGGCGACGACCGCCGGCCCGAGCTTCCCTGGCGCAAGACCATCCTCTACGAAGCGCACGTCCGGGGATTGACCAAGCAGCACCCGTATGTGCCCGAGGCGCTGCGCGGGACGTACGCGGGGCTCGCGCATCCCGCCGTCATCGAGCACTTCAAGCAGCTCGGGGTCACGTCGATCGAGCTTCTCCCCGTCCACGAATACGCCAACGATGGTTTCCTCGAGGACAAGGCGCTCAGCAACTATTGGGGCTACAGCACGCTGGCGTTCTTCGCCCCCGAGCAACGCTACGCGGCCGACATCCGGACCGGCGGTCAGGTGCGCGAGTTCAAGCACATGGTCAAGGCGCTGCACGCCGCGGGTCTCGAGGTCATCCTCGACGTCGTCTACAACCACACCTGCGAGGGCAACCACCTCGGCCCGACGCTCAGCCTGCGCGGCATCGACAATGCCAGCTACTACTGGCTGATGCCGGAGCCGCGCTACTACCTCGACTTCACCGGCACCGGCAGCAGCCTCAACGCCTCCAACCCCGAGACCGCGCGGCTGATCGTCGATTCGCTGCGCTATTGGGCGACGGAGATGCACGTCGACGGGTTCCGGTTCGACCTGGCGACCACGATCGGGCGGGTCGGCCGTGGCCAGTTCGATCCCTACGCCCCGATCTTCCAGATCATCGGTCAGGATCCCGTGCTGTCGGCGCGCAAGTTGATCGTCGAGCCATGGGACGTCGGCCTCGGCGGATACCAGGTCGGCAACTTCCCGGCGCCGTTTCGCGAGTGGAACGGGAAGTACCGGGACGCCATCCGGCGCTACTGGAAGGGCGACGCCAACCTGACGTCGGAGATCGGTTTCCGGGTGTCGGGCTCGGCGGATCTGTTCCAGGGTGAGAAGCGGGATCCGCAGGCGAGCATCAACCTCATCACCGCACACGACGGGTTCACGTTGCACGACCTCGTCAGCTACGGGCACAAGCACAACGAAGCCAACGGCGAGCGCAACCGCGACGGCGCCGACGACAATCAGTCGTGGAATCATGGCGCCGAGGGCGAGACCGATGACGCCGGCATCATCGCCCTGCGCGAGCGACAGAAGCGCAACTTGCTGGCGACGCTGTTCTTGTCGCAGGGCATCCCGATGTTGCTCGCGGGTGACGAGATGGGCCGCACCCAGCGCGGCAACAACAACGCCTACTGCCAGGACAACGAGCTTTCGTGGACCGACTGGAACCTGGACGACCGGCGCAAGTCGTTGATGGCGTTCACGCGCAAGCTCATCGAGCTGCGCGCGCGGCACCCGGTGTTGCAGCGGCGCAGGTTCTTCGCGGGCGACTACGTGTGGGAGTCGATGGCGCGCGACATCCTGTGGGCGCGGCCCGACGGCGAGGAGATGTCGCAGCAGGACTGGCGGCGCCCGCGGCTGTCGTCGCTGGCTTTCATGATGGGTGGCGACGCGATCAAGGCGGTCGACGAGCGCGGGGAGCGGCTGGTCGACGACAACCTGCTGGTGCTGATGAACCCGCACCACGAAGATGTCGACTTTCGATTGCCCGCCGGCGAGTGGACGTTGGAGCTCGACTCCGGCGATCCCGGGCGCGCCACCGGCGCGCCCGCCGCGGGGGAATACAAGACCGTCGGCCGTTCGCTGGTCGTGCTACGCCAGCCATTGCCGGCCGAGGCTTTGCGCGAGGCGGCGGCGGCGCCCGAGCGCGCGGTGGAGCGCGAGGCGCGGCGCCGGCGCCGGCGCGCGGGCGTCGTCATCCCACTGTTCTCGATCCGCTCGCCGTCGGGATGGGGCCTGGGCGAGATCCCGGATCTCGCGCGCATGGCGGCGTGGGCGGGCAACGCGGGCTTTTCGGTGATCCAGATCCTGCCGGTCAACGCGGTGCTGGGCGTGGACGCCAGCCCGTATGCCGCGGGGTCGGCGTTCGCGCTCGAGTTCGCCTACCTGTCGCTGGATGCGGCCGAGGACTTCCAGGCCGCCGGCGGTCGCGACGCGCTCGCGCCCGAGGTGAGGAAGGAGCTCGCGCGCGTGGTGGCGGCGCCCGCGGTCGATTGGCAGGCGGTGCGCGCGGTCAAGCGCGCCGGCATCACGCTCGCGTTCGAGCGGTTCCTGCGCGACGAGTGGCGCAAGCGCACGGCGCGCGCGCGTGAGCTCGGGGACTTCATCAAGCAGCAGCGCGGTTGGCTGGACGACTACGCGCTCTACCGGGTGTGGCACGACGAATTCGACGCCTCGTGGACCGACTGGCCGCACGCGGCGAGGGACCGCGACCCGGGCGCGATCGCTCGGTTGCGCGAGCAGAAGAGCGAAGCGCTGCTCCGCGTGTACTGGACACAATGGCAGCTCGACCGCCAGTGGCGCGCCGCCCGCTCCGAAGCGTCGGAGGCGGGCGTCGAGATCATGGGCGACCTGCCGTTCGTGGTCGGGCTGGACTCGGCCGACGTGTGGGCGCACCGCGATCTGTTCCACACCGACCTGCGGGTCGGGACGCCGCCCGAAGACGGCGCGCCCGACGGCCAGGACTGGGGTCTGCCGGTCTACGACTGGGCCGCGCTCGCGCGCGATCGCTACGGGTGGATCCGCCAGCGCGCCACCCAGGCCGGCACGCTCTACAGCCTGTACCGGATCGATCACGTCGCCGGCTTGTATCGGACCTACTTCCGGTCGACCGACGGACGCAGCCAGGGGTTCACGCCCGTCGATGAAAACGAGCAACAGCAGCAGGGCGAGGGGTTGATGCGCCTCATGGGCCAGTGGGCGGAGGTGGTGGCGGAGGATCTCGGGCCGCTGCCACATTTCCTGAAGCCGTCGCTGGAGAAGCTGGGCATTCCGGGCTACCGCGTGCTGCGTTGGGAGAAAGACGGCGACGCCTACCGCGATCCCGCGTCGTGGCCCGAATCGTCGGTCGCGACCAACGCGACCCACGACACCGAGACCACGGCGGCGTGGTTCGACGAGCTGCCGGGCGAGGAGCGCGAACGGCTGCGCCAGCTCCCGGGGCTCGGCGAGCTGCCGGTCTCGGGCCCGTTCGACGACCGGACGCGGGACGTCTTGCTGCGCGCCATCTACAGCGCGCCGTCGACGCTCGCGCTGGTGACGTTCCAGGACGCGTTCGGTAACCGCGAGCGCATCAACCACCCGGGAAAGGCCGACCCCGCGAACTGGACCTACCGCGCGCCGCGCACCGTCGACGAGCTGCTCGCGGATCGAGAAAACACCGAACGCCTCGCCCGGCTCGCGAGCGAGACGGCGCGCGCGCGCAGCCGCTGAGATCTAGGCCCGGGAGGGCGACTGGGCGTGGATGACGTCCGGCATGTCGTGCGGCGGGCGGCGGATGTCCTGCTGCTTCGACGGCCGGCGGCGCATGGGCATCACGTCGTCGGACAGCAACCGCTTGCCGCGATGCGCGCCGTAACTAGGTTCTCGATGGAGGTGAATCATGCGCAGGAAATCCACCGGAAAGCGTCGTTACGGGCGCGCGGCGAACAAGACGGTCGCGAGTGCAATGCGGCGGGCCAAGCGCGGTACGCTCAAGTCGGGCAAGGGCCGCCACCCGCGCGTGAAGAGCCGCAAGCAAGCGATCGCGATTGGGCTGTCCGAGGCCCGCAAGAAGGGCGCGAAGGTTCCGCGCCGCCGGAAGGGGTGACGCGATGTCGGCGGCGACGGACAACGTCACTTCGGCGGGGGAGGATCCGCTGGTCGCGAGGGCGGACATCATCATCGATGCGTCCCGCGCGGAGGTGTGGGATGCGCTCGTGAACCCCGAGCTCATCAAGCGCTACATGTTCGGCGCGACGGTCACGTCCGACTGGAGCATCGGCAGCCCGATTGCGTGGAAGGGCGAGTGGAAGGGCAAGCCCTACGAGGACAAGGGTCGCATTCTCGAGATCCGGCGCGGTGAGCGGCTGAAATACAGCCACTTCAGCCCGCTCGCGGGTGTGCCCGACCAGCCCGAGAACTATCACAACGTCACCATCGACGTGGGCGGGCGCGACGGCGCGGTGCAAGTCGCGCTGTCGCAGGACCACAACCGGAGCCGGGAGGCGATGGAGGAGTCGCAACGCAACTGGCGCGTGATGCTCGAGGGGCTCAAGAAGACGGTCGAGCACTAGCCACTCCCGAGCGAAGCGAGGGTGTGTGGCTATTTGGGAGATGTGCTCTAGTCTGGCCGCTCTCGCGCGAAGCGCGAGTCTGCGGCTATTTGTGAGAAAGCTCTAATGGTCGAGTCGTCGGCGAGAACGGAGCTGCTGTCGAGGCTCGTCAGCGCAGCGTCGGGGGCCAATCCGGGAGCGTCATCGCCTCGGCGAGCGAAAGCGGCGTCGAAGGTGCCGGGGGTCGCGGCTGCAGCGCGAGCTGCCACCAGCCGACGTCGCGCCAATGCCCGAGCTTCCAGCCCACCGCCGGGTAGACGCCGACGGGATGGAAGCCGAGCGCCTGGTGCAAGCCGACGCTACCGGGGTTGGGCAGTGTGATCCCGGCGATCGCGACGTAGTAACCCTGCAGGCGCAGCAGCGAGAACAGCGTCTCGTAAACGCGCCGGCCGACGCCGCGGCGGTGGTGGTCGGCGCGGATGTAGACGGCGACGTTCCGAGACCATTGATATGCGGCGCGGTCGTTGTGGCGAAACGCGTAGGCGTATCCGGCGGGGACTCCGTGGGCGTCCTCGAAAACCAGCCAGGGCGCCGACCGCAATATGTCCCCGATGCGCGCCGCCATCTCGGCCCCGTCCGGGGGCTCGAGCTCGAACGACGTCGCCGCGTCCGTGACGTAGGGCCGATAGATGGCAGCAACCGCCTCGCCATCCTCGCGGGTGGCCATCCGGATCGTCACGGCGGGAGCGTAGCAGCAAGTGCGTCGAGGGGGGGGTCACCCGCTTGACCGGGTCACCTCGCGCACACAGGTTGAAAGGAGGAGGAGGCGCCGCATGAACGGGGCGAAGGTCGGAGCACATTTGCGGGCGTTCGCGCTCTTGTTGGGGGCGGCGGCGCTGATGGCGACTCATGCGGTGCAGGCGGAGACGCGCGGCGGACGAATGGCGCCGTCGAGTGCGGGCGCCAAGAACGCCGCCAGCAAGCCGAGCGGGAAGCTGGCGGAGGTGAACGGCGCCAATCTCCATTACGAGATCGTCGGGCGCGGGCGGCCCGTGGTGCTGGTACAGTTGGATCCCCGCGCGAAACAGCTTGGCTCCACCCTCGTCTCTGCGCTCGCGAAGGGACGGCGGCTGATCGCCGTCGACCTGCAGGAGCTCGGGCAGAGCGGCGATGTCGACGGGCCGGCCCGCGTCGAGACCATGGCCGACGCCATCGTGGAGCTCATCGCCAAGCTCGAGCTCGACCGCCCCGACGTGATGGGCTATTCGCTGGGGGGCAGGGTCGCGCTGCAGATCGCGATCCGGCACCCGAAGTCGCTCGGCAAGCTGGTGGTCGTGTCGGCCCCGATGCGGCGGAGCGCCTACTATCCCGGCATCCAGGTGAAAGAAGACTTCGACGACTCGCGCGACGTCGCCCAGATCGAGGCGGCCACGTTGATCGTCGCGGCCGACGCCGACATCTTCCCGGCCGCACACGCGGTGGAGTTCTTCGGTTTACTGGGCGGCGGCGCGCGCGACCCGGGGCGGGACGGCTCGGGCCGCCCGCCGTCGCAGCTCGCGATCCTGCCCGGCCTGACCCACCACACGATCGTCAGCTCGCCCGGGCTCGCCGCGATGGTCCTGGCGTTCCTGGACGACCGGTCGCCGGCGATGTGAACGCACGAGGAGGTGGACATGAGCAAATTGAGTGTCTTCAACGCGGTTTCGATCGATGGATACTTCACCGACGCGAACGGCGACATGAGCTGGGCACACCGCGACGACGACGAGTGGAACGCGTTCGCCGGTGACAACGCGAGTGGTGGCGCCGTGCTGCTGTTCGGGCGCAAGACCTACGAGATGATGGTCAAACACTGGCCGACGGCGGGCGGCAAGCAGGACAACCCTGCGGTGGCCGAGGGGATGAACCGACTCCGAAAGGTCGTCTTCTCGCGCTCGCTGGACAAGGTCGAGTGGGCCAACACGGAGATCGTGAAGAGCGACATCGTGCAGGCGGTGCGCGAGCTCAAACAGGGGAAGGGGCCGGACCTGGTTATCCTGGGCAGCGGCACCATCGTCTCGCAGCTCTCGGACGCGCGCCTCGTCGACCAGTACCAGATCGTGCTGACGCCGATCGTGCTGGGCGCGGGGCGCACGATGTTCGAGAGCCAGAAGCGCCGCCTCGACCTCGAGCTCAAGAACAGTCGGACGTTCAAGAACGGCAACGTCGTGCTCTGGTACGAGCCCCGAAGCTGATCAGGCGAAACGCCCAGCCCCGGTGAGGCGGTTTCACCGCCGAACCACATTCGGCGGTCATTCACTTCCGCTCGAGTTGTCCTCGGGGATCTCCCGCCCTACATTCAACGGGTGCCATCGGCCGCCAAACCCGGCGTCTTGCTCGTCGACGATTTCGACGACACCCGCGAACTGCTCGCGGAGTACTTCATGCGCGTGGGCTACCACTCGATAATGGCCAAGAACGGCGTCGAAGCGCTCGAGCGCCTGCGCGAGGTCCGGCCCGACGTGATCATCACCGACCTCATGATGCCGGGCATGGGGGGCGCCGAGCTCGTGCGACGGGTGCGCGCCGATGCGCGGATTGCGACCATCCCCATCATCCTGCTCACCGGCTCGGGCCGCGCCAAGGCGCTCGAGGAGATGGGTGACGACGCGCAGCACCTGCGCGCGATCCTGCTCAAGCCGGTCAAGCTCAGCGATCTTCACGACGCCGTCGAGTCCGCCCTGGCCGCGTAGCCTGCGCGGTCTTCGCCGAGGATCGCCAGCAGCTGTTCGATGCGGACGGGCTTGACCAGGTGGGCGTCGAAGCCGGCGTCATAGACCTGGGCGCGATCCGACGGCTGGCCGTAGCCGGTCAGCGCCACCAGACACATGTGGGCGTGGTCGGGCAGGGCGCGGATGTGGCGCGCGACATCGAAGCCGTCCATGCCGGGTAGCCCGAGGTCGATGATGGCCGAGTGGGGCCGCGCTTGTGCGAGCGCCGCGAGCGCGCTCGGGCCGGTCTCGGTCGGGACGCAGACGAAGCCGGAAACTTGAAGCAGCTCGCACAACATCTCGCGGCTGTCGGCGTTGTCCTCGACGACCAGGATGGTGCCACCCGGTGGGACCATGCACGGGCGCTGGTCGGCCGCGATGTCGTCTTCGCGCTCGCTGCCGGTGCTGTCCGCCGGCCGCCGCGACCCGAGCGGCAGCTCGACGACGAACTCGCTCCCCTTTCCTTCGCCGTCGCTGTGCGCGGTCACTTTCCCGCCGTGCATCGCCACCAGCGTGCGCACCAGCGACAGCCCGACGCCCAGGCCGCCGGCGGCGCGGTCGAGCGTGCGGCGCGACTGTACGAACAATTCGAACACCGACTCCAGCAGCTCGCGCGGGATTCCGGCGCCGTCGTCCTTGACCGCAATCGCGACCACGTCGTTACGGCGGACGGTCGACACCTGAACGTGGCCACCGGCTGCCGTGTACTTGGTCGCGTTGCTCAGCAGGTTGGCGAGCACCTGCTGCATACGCGAGACGTCGAGCTCGACCGGCATCTCTTCCGGCGCCAGGTTCGTCAACAGCTGCAGCCCGCTCGCTTCCATTTGGCCACGGGTGGCGTCCAGCGCGTCGCGCACCAGGGCATTGACGTCGCAGACTTGCTTCTTGAGCGAGATCTTGTTCTGGGTGACCCGGCTCGCCTCCAGCAGCTCGTCGAGGAGCCGAGTCATTTGCTGAGTCTGCCTCGCCAGCACGTCGAGGAAGCGGCCTTGCCGCTCGCGCGGGCCGGTACCGGTCCGCAGCAGGCCGGTCGCGGTGACGATCGCCGACAGCGGGTTGCGCAGCTCGTGCGACAGCATGGCCAGGAACTGGTCGCGCCGGCGGACCGCCTCCTGGCTCTCGTATTCGGCGCGCTTCTGGTCGGTCACGTCCCGGAAGATGCCGGTCGTGCCGACGATGCGCCCCTGGGCGTCGCGGATGGGCAGCCGGGTCACGAGGTCCCACCGATCGGCGCCCCCAACGTCCTGCGTACCGGCGCGCCGCTCGAGGCTGTAGTTCTGCGCCTCACCGGTGCGCAGGACGGTCTCGTCTTGCCGGTGGAGCTCAGCCGCGAGCTCGGCGTCGGGCAGGTCGGACGCCGCCTTGCCGGACAGCTCTTCGGGCGTCTCGAGGCCGAGGCGCTCGGCCATGGCTTTGTTGGCGCGGATGAAGCGTCCCGCGCTGTTCTTGAAGTAGATCGCCTCGGGCAGATGGGCCAGCAGGCTGTTGAGCAGGTGGCGCTCGTGAAACAGCGCGTCCTCGGCGGCCTTGAGGCCGGTGGCGTCGATCAGCGTCAGCACGACGCCGCCGACCGTCCCCTTGGCGCGGTAGGGGAAAATCCGCAGGAAGAAGGTCTTGCCGCGGCCGTCGCGGACCTCGCGCTCGACCGGCGTTCCGGATTCCAGCACGCCGCGCAGCTCTTCGACCAGCTCGGGATGGTCCAGCTTGGACGCGAACGTCTCGATCGGGCGGTCGACGTCGTGCGGGACCAGCGCGAACGTCTCCGCGATCTGGGGCGTGAACTTGCGGATGCGCAGCTGGCGGTCGAGGAACACGGTGCCCACCTCGGTGCTGGCAAGCAGGTTGTCCATGTCGTTGGTGACCTCGGTCAGCTCGGAGATCTTGCGCTGGTACTCCGCGTTGACCGTGTAGAGCTCTTCGTTGACCGACTGAAGCTCCTCGTTGGTGCTCTGCAGCTCTTCGTTCGACGCCTGCAGCTCTTCGTTGGCGGCCTGCAGCTCCTCGTTGCTGGTCTCGAGCTCCTCGATCGCCGCCTGCAAATTCTCCTTGGTGTGCGTCAGCTCGGCCTCGAGCCCAGACACCTGCTCGCGCGATACCTGGTCGAGCTGCACCTCGGTCGGCGTCCGGGGCGGCGTGCGCGCCGCGCCCCCGTCGGCGAACGAGATCAGCACGTGCCGCGTGGCGCTGGTACGGCTGTGGATGCGTCTGATCGTCACGTGGTAGCGGCGCGCCCCGCCGTCCGTCCCGAGCCGGATGCCGCGAAACATCAGCGGCTCGGGTTCTTCGAGCGCGCGCTTGATGCCGCCCACCAGCACCAGCCGCAGGTCGGGGTCGACGACGTCCATGACGTCGAGATCCTGTCGGCCGTCGCGCATGTGGAGGAAGCGGCTCGCCCCCGCGAACGCGTGGACGAGCTCGCCGCGCTCGCTGACCAGCAAGCTGGGCGGCATCACGTCGTCCAGGATCGTGTCGTAGGTGCCGAGCAGCTGAATCAGCGAGTGGCGGGGCGAAAGCGGGGAGGGGGGCTGCGGGGCGCGCGGCTCGAAGTGAGTTTGGGGCCGCACCCCGTCGGGGACGCGGCGCACGTCCGCGTTCTTCTGGTACAGGCGCCAGCGCTTGTCGACGACCTCAAACTCGTGCGCGAGCGAGCCGACGGTCTCGCTCGGGCCCAGGAACAGCTTGCCGCCGCGTTTGAGCGCGAAGTGAAACAGCGACAGCACCTTGAGCTGCGCCGCCGGTTGCAGGTAGATGAGCAGGTTGCGGCAGGTCACGAGGTCCACGCGCGTGAACGGGGCGTCGCGCATGACGTTGTGCTGCGCGAACACGACCATCTTCCGGATGTCGGGCGCGACCTGGTACACGTTCCCGATCCGCACGAAGTAACGCTCGAGCCGCTCGGGCGACACGTGCGCCAGCGCCTCGCGCTCGTAAACGGCGCGCGTCGCGCGGTCCAGCGACCCGCGATGGACGTCGGTCGCGAAGATCTTCACCGTGCGCTCGCCCAGCTTCGCCATCGCGTCCTGGAGCGCGATCGCGAGCGAATACGCTTCCTCGCCCGTCGCGCAGCCGGCGACCCAGATCCGCACCGACTCGTCGCGCGGCTCGCGCTTCAAGATGGCCGGGAGCACGTCCGCCTCCAGCAATCGGAACGCTTCCTCGTCGCGGAAAAAGTGCGTCACTCCGATCAGCAGATCGCGGTAAAGGACGTCCAGCTCTTCGCTGTCCTTGCGCAGCCGCTTCACGTACTCGTCGACGTGCGGCGACTGGGCGAGCGCCAGCCGGCGTTCGATGCGCCGGGTGATCGTGCTCGGCTTGTAGTGTGTGAAGTCGATCCCGAACCGATCCTCGAGCATCTGGTACACGGCCTCGATGCCGCCACGCTCGCGCCCCGGGTGGCGCCCTCGGTCGCGGCGGGAGCGCTGGTCATGCTGGTCGCGCTGCCCGTGTTCGACCAGCACGTGGGGCATGTCTTGAGGCGCGAGCACCCAATGGGCGACGCCCGCCTCGCGCGCGGTCTTGGGCATGCCGTCGAACTGCGCGGTCTCGGTGTCCTGCACCAGCACCAGCCCGCCCGCCTCGCGGATGTCGCGAATCCCGCGTGACCCGTCGCTACCGCCGCCCGACAGCACGATGCCGACCGCGCGCTCGCCGCAGTCGCGCGCCAGCGAGCGAAAGAATACGTCGATGGGCAGGTTCAGCTCGGGGTGCGGGCCGCGCTCGCTGAGCAGCAGGCGAGCGCCCGAGATGATCATCTCCATCCGCGGCGGGATCAGGTAGACGTGGTCGGCCTGCACCGGCATCTCGTTCTCGGCGAGGTGGATGGGCATCGCGGTGTGACGCGCGAGCAGCTCGTCCATCAGGCTCTTGAAGTCCGGGGACAGGTGCTGAACCACGACAAACGCCATCCCGGTCTTCGCGGGCAGGCTGTCGAAGAAGCGTTCCAGCGCTTCGAGGCCGCCGGCCGAGGCGCCGATGCCGACCACCAGCAAGGGCTCGAGCGGCGATACGGGCGTGGCGTGGGGGAGAGTTTCTGGTGCGGGTGGGAGACCGCCCGCCTCGTTCGCGGTCGAGGTTGTCACGTGCGCCTCCATCGCGGGTTGTCGTGGCTCGTCGAGCAAGAGTCGGACCAGGAAGTCGGGCCAGAGGTTTCCGGAGGTTTAGTGGGGCGTAGGTTACGGAAGCGCACACCGACACGGCGGATGTTCCGGTCCGGTAACCCTCCACGCACGAGGCGGTGCGAATCACGGATTCCCAAAACAAAGTCGCGTGGTTGTTGTTAGCGGTGCTTCGGCGGGTAACGCTCAGCAATCCCTGCGACGGAGGGCCGGGTGGTTCCCGGCCGCCGCCCCCGCCGACGTCGGTGCTGCCCCGGGATCGCGGCGGGTCAGCGCTCGATCGTGACGATGTGCGCTTGGATCTTGCCGTCGACCGGGCCGGTGCCGAAGCGCTTGGCGAGCGCCGCGGCCGCGACGTCGGTGGCCTCGCCGAGGCGGGACGGGTCGCGGGCTTCGATCTCGCTACGCATCGGCGTTCCCTGACAGATGGCGATCGCGGGGATGCGCGCCGAATCCGCCCGACTGCGGACGGCGATGGTCTCGACGGCGGGGTGAGCCGTGAACCCGCCGGCGGCGAGATCGCGTTCGATCGTGAGGACGTCGTAGTAGCCGTGCGGGATCCGCACCATGAAGCGCGGTGGATCCGCCGGGAACAACGTCGCGACGGCCTCGACGATGACCTCGGTGAATTCGTTGTCCTCGATCCGGTCCCAAACATTGAAAACAAACACGCCACCCGGCCTCAGCACGCGACGGACCTCCGCGAACCCCCGCGGCTTGTCGGGGAAGAACATGACCGTGAACTGGCAAACGACGGCGTCGAACGACGCGTCCTCGAACGGCAGCTGCATCGCATCCGCCGGCCGCCACTCGACCGGTCGCGCGATCGGGAGTGCGGCCGCCTCTGCCAGCATGCCCGGGTTCAGATCGGTCGCGACGATCACGGTGTCCCTGGGCAACACCTCCGCCAGCGCCCGGGTGACCACGCCGGTTCCAGCGCCGATCTCCAACACCCGCGAGACCCGTCGCCCCGCCAGCCGCTGGGCGAGGTCGCTCGCGTAGGGCTGGAAAGCCAGCGGCACGAAGTAGTTCTGATAGATGCCGGCGAGCGCTCCGGCGAACACGGTATCGGACGTGGTCTCGGATTTGGCATCGGCCATCGCCGACACGATACCCGAGGCAGGCGCGGTCGCGTAGCCCGGGCTTGCCGGCGTGGTCCGCGCAGTGTCTGCAGCAAAACAGCGTCTCGCCGATTTCGACCCCGTGGCCGATGATTCGGCATCCACAGTGCGCGCACTCCGGCGCCAGCCTCGCGATCGCGCATTCGAAGCTATCGAAGATGTGGGTCGCGCCCTTCAGTGTCACTTCGAACGCCTTGTCGTACGTGTTCCCGCAGGTCTCACACGCGGCATCAGACATGGTCCCCTCCTCCTGCCGAAAACATAGGTGCGGCGCAGCCGCGCGAAACCACTATCTTGGTGCGCGATGAAGCTGTTTCGGTGCGGGGCTTGCGACCAGATCGTCCACTTCGAGAATTCGGTTTGCACGCGCTGCGGGCACGCGCTCGGCTACCTGCCCGAGCGTGGGGCGCTGGCCGCGCTCGAGCCGGTCGGCGGGGAAGCCGGGGTGTTCACGGTCGTCGGGGCGGAAGCGGGCGGCGCACGCACCCGGGCATGTGGCAATCAGGTCGACCACGGCGCCTGCAACTGGGCGGTGCCGGAGGCCGACGCGAATCGCTTCTGCCGCGCGTGCCGGCTCAACGACGTCATCCCCAACCTCGCCGACCCGGCGGCGAAGCAGGCGTGGGTCAAGCTCGAGGAGAACAAGCGGCGGATGTTGTACACGCTGCTCGAGCTCCGGCTGCCGGTCGAGTCGCGCGCCGAGAGTCCGACCGGGCTCGCCTTCGCGTTCAAGCAGGACGTGCCGGGGCAGGACAAGGTGATGATCGGGCACGATGTCGGGCTCATCACCATCAACGTCGCGGAGGCGGACTCGCCGTTCCGCGAAAAGACGCGGCTCGAGCTGGGCGAGAGCTATCGGACGCTGCTCGGGCACTTCCGCCACGAGATCGGCCACTACTACTGGGACCGCCTGGTCGCGGGCTCGCCCCACCTCGACCGGTTTCGTGCCAGCTTCGGTGACGAACGGACGTCGTACGACGAGGCCGTCGCCCGCCACTACCGCGACGGCGCGCCCCGCGACTGGCGGTCGCGGTTCGTCAGCTCATATGCCTCGATGCACCCGTGGGAAGACTGGGCGGAGAGCTGGGCGCACTATCTCCACATGGTCGACACGCTCGAGACCGCGCGCAGCTTCGGGCTCGCGATGCGCCCGCCCGCCGCGACCACGCGCGATGAGCTGGAGGTCCGGACCGGCCCGCTCGACCTCGACGACGTCGGCGACCTGTTTCACGCCTGGGTGCCGCTGACGATCGCGCTCAACGCGCTCAACCGCAGCATGGGCCTGCCCGACCCGTACCCGTTCGTCGTGCCGTCGCCGGCGCTCGCCAAGATCCGGTTCGTGCACGAGGTGATCGAGGCGAGCGGGGCTTCGACATCATGATCACCCACCCCGAGAAGGTGCTGTTTCCCGACACCGGCGTTACGAAGGGAGAGCTCTACGGGTATTACGAGGCGATCGGCCCGCTGATGCTCCCGCACGTCAGCGGCCGCCCGGTCACGATGGAGCGCTACCCGGCGGGCATCGGCAAGAAGGGATTCATCCAGAAGGACGTCTCGAAGGGGTTCCCCGCGTGGCTCGAGCGGGTGGAGATCCCGAAGCGCGAGGGTGAGCCGGGCGAGACGACACACTACCCGCTGGTGGGGGACGTGCGGTCACTGCTGTGGCTCGCGAATCAGAACTCGATCACGCCCCACGTCTGGAGCTCGCGGGTGCCGCGGCTCGAGTTCCCCGACCTGTGCGTGCTGGATCTCGACCCGTCGCGCGACGAGCCCGAGGCGCTGCGCGCGGCGACGCTCGCGGTGCGGGACGTGGTCGAGGACCTCGGGCTTCGCGCGTTCGTGAAGACGTCGGGGTCGAAGGGCTTCCACATCGTCGCCCCGCTCGACGGAGAGGCGCGCTTCGATGTGGTGTGGCGGTTCGCGCACGGCGTGGGCGCGGTGCTGGTCAAACGCCATCCCGACCTGTTCACCCAGGAGTTCATCAAGGCAGACCGCGGCGGCCGCATCCTCATCGACACCGGACGTAACGGCATGGGCGCCACGTTCGCGGCGGCCTACGCGGTGCGGGCCAAGCCGGGCGCACCCGTGTCAGCGCCGTGCACCTGGCAGGAGGTCGAAGCGGCGGCGGTCGCTCCCCAGACGTTCACGCTGCGGACGATGGCCGAGCGGATCTCGGCGGTGGGTGACCTGTGGGCTGGGATCGACGGTCATCGTCGCGCGCTGGATGCGCCGATGGCGGCGCTCGAGCGGCTGCTCACCGACGACGACTGGAAGGAGGCGATGGCGGCGACCACTCGCCGGCCGACGTCGCGCAAGGCCGGACGGGGATCGAAGTAGACTGACTGCATGGCCAAGGCGAAGAAGCGCCGCTCCGACCTCGAGCTGGCGGCGGCGGCGCTGGAGGAGGAGATGGTCCGCGCCGAGGTGATGTCGCGCGCCGTGCGCCGCATCCGGCTCGACACCGACGAGCACATCACGCGCGCCGCCGACGAGCTCGGTCAGACGCTGGCGCTGCCCGAGCGGCTGGCCGAGCGGCTGCAGGCGCTGTCGGCGGCGATGGTTGCGCTGCAGGAACGCCAGCAGGCGGCGCTGGAGCCGCTCGCGACCTACGCCGGCTTCGTCCAGAAGCGCAAGCAAATGCTCGTCGCCCACATGCAGGCGTTCGCCGAGCTCGGCAAGGCCGCGGGTGCGGTCGGCACTGCACTGGCGACGGTTGGGACCGGCAACGGTGCGAACGGGACGAGCCTCGCCTCCGTCGAAGCCCAGCTGCAGACCATCTCCGACAACGCCCGCACCCTGTTCGAGGCCGCGCACAAGGACGACTTCCCCGAGATCGCGCGCGAGGCCGACATCCTCAAGCAACGCATGGCCGCCCTGCGCAAGCGTCTGGCCCAACGCTAGGCCCAACGCTCTCATCATTCGTCACATCGTCCGGGTGCGCGCCTCGTCTGCCACCGTTCGCGTTGACTCGAGTTGAACGCGCGGCAGCGCCCGACCGGCTGCACGTCGTCCGCACATCGTCCGCGCGGCGCGCGCGGCGCCGGCGACCCTCGAACCCCGCCGCCCGGTCGGCAACATCCGCCGATTCAAGTGCTCGCACGCGCCGGCAACTCGGCAGCGTCGCGCCGCAACCCAATCCCCCGCCGCGCCGAAACCGGAACATGCGCGCAATCAAGAATGGGAGAAGGCGGCAGCTGCGTCTGCCGCTCGAAGCGGCGAAGACCTGGGGCGCAGCACGAAAGGGGGCGGGGCGAAAACCGCGAGGCCGTTCGTCGATGCCGCACCTGACG
>WNGA01000466.1_pt1 | contig 60825 bp, 58 predicted proteins | sample 5400061 | NCBI WGS metagenome assembly WNGA01 (sample SAMN13153366, study PRJNA577476) | soil metagenome | isolation source: 100 cm soil or saprolite under grassland replicate 2 | place: USA:California | collected 2016-06-15
TCAGCTTCGCCACGCAGGTGATCGTGCCCTTGGCCACCGTGCCGTCCTCCAGGCGCAGAGTCGTGCTCGCGAGCCTGAAGGGCTTACCGTGCTTCGGCTTTGCAGGTGCGAACCGCGCGGAGAGCGTGTCGAGCACCGGTTTGAGGTCGAGGTCGTAGGCGGCGGTGCCCGAGTCCGGCGCACTGTCCTCTGCGCTCTCGCTCGAGTCGAGCCCAGACTCTGCGAAAAACAAAAAGCCTGTCGTTTCACCGAGCTCGCTGCGGTTGATCGTGACCGCCTTCCTGTCGGCTGTGACGGTCAACGTCGTCTGAGGTGCCTGAGCGAACGAGCTGCCGGCGGCGCGCACCAGTACCGCGCCATCGCTATCGATCACGATCGCGTAATCCAGGCCGCCGAATCCGGTCGCCGGGTCTTTGTCGCTGTTGAGAAAGATGAACAGGCGGTCGTCCGACGTCAGCGTTGTGCGATCCGGAATCGTCAACGCAAACGTGATGTTGCCGTCGGGATCGTTGGACACCACTACCTGCGTGATGTCTGCCGCGCCACCGACCGCGTCACCCGTCGGGTCGGTGAACGTGTCAGCCGCTGTCGCCCCCGTCACTCCGAAGAGGAGCAGCGCAAGCACGGCCGCCAGAAGGAACAACCGCCTGCTCAAGGGACCCCTCCTTCGCTCGAGAACTCAGGGAGGATATCTGCGTGCGGCCCAGGCGCCTTCACGTCGGCGAGGACCGGCATGAAGTTCGTGTCACCCGCCCAGCGCGGCACGACGTGGAGATGGACGTGGTCGACGACGCCCGCGCCCGCGATCCGGCCGAGATTCCAGCCGACGTTGTAGCCCTGCGGCGCGTACGTCTCGGCGAGCGTGCCCATGCCGACGGATGCAAGCCGGTGCAGCTCGAGCACCTCCTCGTCGGTGAGCTCGCCGTACTCGCCGACGTGGCGGACGGGCGCGACCATGAAGTGGCCGGACGAGTAGGGGAACTTGTTCAGCAAGACGAGTGCGTGCGCGCCACGGTGCACGACCTGCCGCTCGGCGTCGTCAGCGCCCGCGGCTGCGGCGCAGAAGATGCAGCCGTCTTCCTCCGCGGACTTGATGTACTCGAGCCGCCACGGTGCCCAGAGCTGCTTCACGAGAGCCTTGACGTTCGTGCGCGCGGGGCGAAAAAGCGGGGCGCTGTCATAGGAACAGGAGGGGTCATGGAGGTGCGCACGCTGGCTCTCGCCGCGGTTGCGGCGGTGGCCATCCTAGGCGTCGCAGGCGGCGTAGTGCCAGGCAGAGGCCACGTCCGACCTGCCAGCAACCCCAAGGCCGGAGCGTAAGCCGGGCGAAGCCGGCTTACGCGCAGGCGAACTGATGCGACGCGGCGACGCGCAGCATCGCCGCGCCGCACGGTAGACAACCTCCGCCGACCGCACTTGGAGCGCGCGGGCCGAGCCCGCGCGCGTTCCGCGCGAAGCGCCGTCCCCATCCCCCGAGCGAAAGCGAAGCTTTCGCTCGGGTTAAGCAGCGACGCCGGCGCCGTACTTCGCGCGGAGATACGCGAGGTACGGCTTGGGGTCGATCGTCGTGCCGGTCGCGCGCCGCAGCGTCTCCTGTGGCGAGAACTTTCGCCCCAGTGCGTGCACGTGCTCGCCGAGCCAGTCGCGCAGGGCGGTGAACTCGCCGCGCTCGATCTGCTCCTCGAGGTCGGGAACGTCCTCGATGATCTTCTCCCAGATCTGCACCGACATCACGGTCCCGAGCAGGTACGTCGAGAAGTAGCCGATGTGGCCCGAGGCCCAGTGCGTGTCCTGGAGGACGCCTTGCGCGTCGTTCGGGACGTCGACGCGGAGGTGCTCGTTCATCTTCGCCTTCCAGACCTCCGGCAGGTCGCGGATCGCGAGCCGGCCGTTGACGAGGTCCTGCTCGAGCTCGAAGCGGAGGATCACGTGCATGCCGTACGTCACCTCGTCCGCCTTGATCCGGATCAGCGACGGCCGAACGCGGTTGATGCCGGCGATGAAGTCGTCGAGCTCGACGTTGCCGAGCTGGTCCGGGAACGCCGCCTGCGCCCGCGGGTAGAAGAAGTTCCAGAACGGCCGGCTCCGGCCGACGAGGTTCTCCCACAGCCGGCTCTGCGACTCGTGGATGCCTAGCGAGCAGGAGCTGCCGGTCGGCAGCCGCTCCAGGTGAGGGGGCAGCTGGTGCGAGTAGAGCCCGTGGCCGTATTCGTGCATGGTCGAGAAGAACGACTTCATCGTCTGCGGGTCGTAGTGCGTCGTGATCCGGACGTCGTCGACGCCCGCGCCCGACGCGAACGGATGCTCGGTGGGGTCGAGCCGCCACGTGTCCGGGCGGAAGCCGAACCGAGCGACGACCTCCTTCGCGAGCCGCTCCTGCGCGTCGACCGGAAAGCTGCCGCGGAGGAACGAGTCGTCGACGTCGTCGTTCCGGAGCTCGGCGATCAGCGGCAGCAGCTCCGCCTTCAGCTCGGCGAAGATCTCGGTGACCTCGGCCGTGGTCGCCTCCGGCTCGAAGTCGTCGAGGAGGATGTCGTACGGCTCGTCGACGTCGTCGAAGCACTCGATGTAACGCTGCCGCAGCTCGTAGTTGCGCTCGAGCGCGGGACGGAATGCCTCGAAGTCGTCGTCAGCGCGTGCCTGCACCCAGATGGTTCGCGCCTCCGTCGCCGCCTGGATCATTTCTGCGCGCAGCTCGGTTGGCACGCGGACGGACTTCTCGTAGTCGCGGCGCGCGACGCGGATCAGCGCTGCGTCGTCGGAGTCGGGGTCGAGCGAGTCCTCGAGCCCGCGCAGCTCCTCGAGCAAACGGCCTGTCTCCTCCGCGATCAGCGTCTCGTGCGCGATCCGGCGCAGCGTCGCGAGCTGGTCACCGCGATGGTGCCAGCCCGCGGGCGGCATCATCGTCTGCTGGTCCCAGTTGAGGACACGGCCGAGCCGCTCGAGGTCGGTGACGCGCGTGAGACGTTCCTTCAGCTGCGCGAGCGCGTCGGCCACGGGCGGCAGATTAGCGATCGAGGCGTGCGCTCAGCTCAGCGAACGCTGTCTCGAGCCGCTCGAGGCGCGTCTCGAACTCGCCCATGCGGTCGTCAGCTGCTGGGGTCTGACCCGTCGGCTCGGACCCCTGATCTTCCGTCGTTCCGCCGAGGAGCTGCGCGTACCGCTCTTCCTTCTGCCCTGGGCGCCGCTCGAGCTGGACGGCGAGCTCGCGTGCCACGAGCCCCTCGAGCGTCTGCGCCACCTCCTCGAGCGAGGCGAAACGCTGCAGGCGCTCGGTGCGCTGCTTGAGCTCGCCGAGGGTCTGCGGCCCGCGCAGCATCAGCACGGCGAGCACAGCGAGGTCCGGGCCGGAGAGCGAGAGCGCCTCGTCGAGCAGGTGCCGGTACTTCAGGGCCCGGCTACTCGCGCCGCTCGCGAAGCGTGTCCAGCCGCGATGCGCCATGCGATCGAGTGCAGCCTTGATCGTCCGCTCGTCGTACTCGACGATCGGGTCGCGGTTCGTCGTCTGGTTACACGCGAGCCGGAGCGCGTTCAGCGACAGCGGGTACTGATCCGGCGTCGTGCGCTGCTTCTCGATCAGACAGCCGAGGACGCGGATCTCGACGGCGTCGACTTCCACGGGCGGGAAGCCTAGTCGTTGCCTCCCGAGCGGAGATACGCGAGCACTGCGAGCACGCGGCGGTGGTCGTCCGGCGCCTGTGCGAGCCGCAGCTTGTTGAAGATCGAGTTCACGTGCGTCTCGACCGTCTTCGGGCTGAGGAAGAGTTTCGCGCAGATCCCAGCGTTCGAGCGTCCCTCCGCCATCAGGCCGAGCACCTCGCGTTCGCGGGGGCTGAGATCGTCGACGGGATCGTCCTTGCGGCGGTTGCCGACGAGCTGCGAGACGATCTGCGGATCCATCGCGGTGCCTCCGCGCGCGACGCGCTTGACGGCCTCGATGAAGTCGTCGATCTCGAGCACGCGGTCCTTGAGCAGGTAACCGAATCCTTCCGGCCGCTCGCCGAACAGCCGCATCGCGGTGTGCGGCTCGACGATCTGGGACAGCATTAGCACGCCCACGTCGGGATGGCGCTCGCGGATCGTCTCCGCTGCGCGTGCGCCCTCGTCCGTCTGGGTCGGCGGCATGCGGACGTCGACGATCGCGACGTCGGGCTTCTCCGTCGCGACCGCGCGCCTCAGTCCGTCCGCGTCCCCCACGCTCGCCGCGATCTCCATTCCGGCGTCGGCCAGGACGCGCGCAACGCCCTCGCGCATGAGGACGGAATCGTCGGCGATCACGACGCGCACGGCAGCTCCCCGATCACCTTCGTGCCGCCCCCGCGCGGGCTCTCGACCCGGAGCGTGCCCCCGTGCGCCTCGACGCGGTCGACGAGACCGCGGAGGCCCGACCCGTCGTTCTCGCGCGCGCCGCCGATACCGTCGTCCTCGACCTCGATCACGAGCCTGCCGTTACGCTGTTCGGCGCACACGCGGATCTGCGTAGCCTGCGCGTGCTTGACGGCGTTGGCGATCGCCTCGCAGACCACGAAGTACGCGGCGGCCTCGATCTCACCCGGCAGACGGTCCTCCGGCGCGGCGGCGATCTCGACGGGCAGCGGCGTGCGCGCCGCCAGTGACTCGAGCGCTCCGGCGAGGCCTTCCTCCGTGAGCACGGCGGGATGGACGCCACGCGCGAGCTCGCGCAGCTCCTCCACGGCGACCTGCAGCGCCGCGACGGCGTCGGAGAAGACTCGCTCGAGCTCGGGATCCGCCTGGCCGAGCTGACGCTGCGCGATGCGAAGCTCGAGCGCCAGTGCGACGAGCCGCTGCTGCGCTCCGTCGTGCAGGTCGCGCTCGATCCGGCGGCGCTGCTCGTCGCCCGCCGTGACGATGCGGCGTCGCGACTCTTGCACCTTGTCCAGCTGCGCGCGGACGTCTGCTTGCAAGCGGGCGTTGTGCAATGCGAGGCGCGCGGCGGCCCCGGCCGCCTCGACCAGGTGAGGGTCCAGCTCCGGGTCGTGCACGATCGCGGCAACGTCCTCCAACCGTGTCACCGCACGGCCGTCCGCAGGCAGTTGCATCGGCCGACCGTCCTCGTCGACGTACGCGCGGCGGAGCGGAAGCCAGTACGCGACCTGGAGCGTCGAGTCGTGGAGCGCACGCGCCAGCGCGTCGCGCACTTCCCCCGGCGCAATGCCTGCGAGCTCGACGACGAGATCGGCGACCCTGCCTCGCGCAAGCTCGACGGTGAGGACGCCTGCAAGCAGTGCAAGTGCGACGGCCTCCTGCCCGCTGATCTGCCACCAGTAGAGAAGGTCGTCAGGCGCGTTCCCGGTGAAGACGTGCACCGCCTGCCAGATTCCGTAGGTCCCCTCGACGAACCCGCCGAGCATCATCGGGGCGAGGATTCGCCTGCCGGCCGGGGACGCGCCCTGAACCCGCCGCGCGATCAGCCAGATGAACACGAGGGCGAGCACGCCGTAGATTCCGAAGCGATACGCATCCCGGATCCCCTCGAAGACGCCCGCGTTCGCATGGACGAGCAAGAGGTTGTGTGGACGCGGGTCGGCGCAGTAGTCCGTCGACCACACGCACTTTTGCACGGGGTCCCAGAACAAGAGCTGCGCGAGCGAGAAAGCGACGACGACGGCGTAGCCGGCGGTGATGAAGAGGCGCTCGAAGCGAGTGCGCAGCCGGCCCGTGGGATACGCGAGGATGGCGTGGGCGAACGCAGCGGTGAATCCGAGCTCACCGAACAGGAAGCCGAACGTGAACTGCGCGGACTCGTGGCTGTACTGGAGCTTTCGCTCGAGCAGCCAGAACGCGACGATCGCCATGAGGGGCCCGACGCGGCTCGCCGGCCGGCGCGCCCAGGCCACGATTCCGGCCGCAAGAAATGTCCACGCAACAGCAATGCTCGCGACGGCGTTGAGGACAGGCGAGTGCACGTCGTCCCGGAGCAAGTGGTAGCCGTAGAGGCCCAGCGCGACCCCGCCGATCGCTAGGCCGGCCCGCAGAATTCGCAGCCTCATCGGCCCCTCCCGACGACCTCGCGGATCGTCTCCTCCGACAGCCGGTCCTTGGCGATGAAGCCGAGCGCGCCGCTCTTCCGCGCGCGCCGCCCGAGATCCGCCGGGTCGCGGCTCGAGACGAGGACGACCGCCGACGGGCTGCCCGCGAGCGCGTCTGCCACGTCGAACCCGCTCATATCCGGAAGCGCGACGTCCAGCAGCACCAGCTCCGGCTGGAGGTCCCGGACGAGCGCGAGCCCGGAGGCGCCGTCGCCGGCCTCGCCAACGACCTCGTAGCCGGTGAGCTCCAGCAAGCGGCGGGCCGAGGTTCGAAATGCGGCGTGATCGTCAACCACGATTGCCCGTCCTGCCATGCACTGATGGTGACACCGCTTTCAGCCGTTGACGAGGGGGCGAGCCAGGGTCGGGTGCTCAGGGCAAGCCCTGAGCACCCGGGAGCCGTCAAGCCCCGATGGTGTGATGGTGGGCCAGCGGGCTAATCGCGCTCTAATCCGAACCGCTCCCCGGCGCCGGCACCGTGCTTGACAAAGGCAAGCGGGGTTTTATTCTCAATGGTGGCAACGACGAGGGAGGAGCCGTGGCTCCTGTGGTGAGTTGTTGCTGCGGCTCCGCGACCCCAACGAGCAAACGGGTGTCTTGGCGAGCCGAAAACGGGGCCCCACCATCTCCCTGCGGATGTGCATGAGAAGAGGGCCACACGATCTCTTGGGGAGAGGGAGGCTGTCACATGTTTAGCGAAGCCTTGCGGGCTGCGCGCTCCGTGCTTGCTCGCATGCTGGGCTCAGCGGTCGTCAGGCTGACCGCGACTCTCGCGCTGTTGCTCCTGTTGAGCGCGGGCGCGTCCGCCGGGACGGACGTCAACACGGGACTGGGAGGCAACGAGCCGCACGCCGCGGTGGTCAATCCACAGAATCCATCCCAGGTCGCGGTCGGCCAGTTCTGCACGGTGGCCATTTCGAACGACTTCGGCCGGACCTTCCCGATCACCCGTAGCGCGAACCCGTGCTCGGGCTTCGGCGGCGACATCTCGCTCGCCTACGACTCCCAGGGCCGCCTGTTCGTGGCGTACCTGGCGCAGCAGGGGGCCGACAACGAGCTGACGGTGATGGCCGGGCAGGTGGCGAACACCACAACGCCTGGGCCTGGGACCTTCAATGCCGTTGCGGTCAGTGCCGACGACGGCAGCAACGACGACAAGGAATGGATCGCGGCCGACTCCAATCCCGCCAGCCCGTTCCGGGACAATCTGTACATCGTCTGGACGGATCTCGGCGCGTCCGACATCAAGTTCTCCCGCTCCCTCAATCAGGCCGCCACCTGGTCGGCTCCCAGCACCATTTCCGCCGGCGGTGAGGGGTTCACGTGGCCGAGCGACGTTGCCACCGGCGCCAACGGAGACGTGTACGTCGCCTACCACACCGATGCCTGTACCGGTGGGAACGGCAATGCGGCCGGAGAGACCATCCAGTTCCTCCGGGACGGGTCCGGTGGCGCCAACTTCGCAGCTGGCACGGTGCCGCAGAAAAGCGCCGCCTTCGGGCCGGGGCAGGGCACAGTGACGTGCAACGTCCAGGGCTCCGGGGGAGAGATACCCGGACTGGACATCTGGCTGATGGGAAGCGGCCAGCCCTTCATCCTTCCCGACCCCGTGCGAGCCGGGAACGTGTACGTCGTCGCCAGCGACGACCCCAACAACGCCTTCGGGAACGGCGACGACGCGGACGTGATGATCGCCCGCTCCACCGACTTCGGCGTGAACTTCAGCGTCAACCGGGTCGACCACGGGCCCGGACAGACCGCAGCGGTCATGCCCACCGCCCAGATCGACCAGGACGGCAACATCGCCGTCTCTTGGTACGACAACCGACGGCTTCTTCAGAACACGGGGGCCAACGCAAACTCTGGCCAGCCGAACTTCTTGCTCGACATGTACGCCACGACCAGCCGGAATGGAGGTGAGACGTTCGCCAATGACGTTCGCCTCAGCGACAGTCCGTTCGACCCGGATGTGGGCTCGTCCTGTCGATTCGGGTCGAGGGCGACGAACGACTGCACCGAGCGGATCGGCGAGTACAACGGCATCGCGGCAGTCGACGGAATCGGTTACGCCGCCTTCACCGGGAACGCAACGCCTCCGGCTCCGCCGTTCCCGTCGGATGGAAGTGGAGGTCAGCAGATCCTGTTCGACGTGTTCTCATTGTCCGGTCAGTTCGCGGACGACCTGGAGCCGAACGAGTCCCGCGACCCCGGAGTGGCCACCGACTTGGGCGCGCAGCCCAGCTACAGCCTGAACGGGCTCACGATCAGCTCCGCTAACGACGAGGACTTCTTCAAGGTCAAGGCGCTCCAGACGGGCTCCCTGAGCCTGGAGCTCCAGTACAACCAGCGGGCCTCCAACCTCGCCGTGCAGATTCAGGATGCATTTGGGAACGCGGTGGCCGGTGTCACCAGTGGCTTCTCCAACAGTGAGACCGCGGCGATCCCGGTCGTTGCCAACAAGGTGTACTTCGTCCGGGTGTTCGCGCCCGGAAACCAGTTCCCCCCGCAGAACTCCTACAACCTGTCGATCGTGAACACGCCGGTGCCCGTGCCGCAAGGGGTCGACCTCATTGCGGCTTCCGATTCGGGCCGGGCAAACAACGACAACGTCACGAACGACGCCACACCGACCCTGCGAGTTCAGGTCGACGAGTCGTCGCTGGCCGCGGATGCGGTCGCGTTTTCGCCGACGAACGACTCCAACCTGACCGACGACAGCCCCGGGTTCAAAGTCGAGCTGCTCGCCGACGGCCTGCCGGTGGGGCTCGCGAGTCAGGTGAGCCCGGGTGTGTACCAGTTCACTCCGTCCTCGGCGCTCACCGACGGCGACCACTTCATGACCGCGAGGCTGGTGATCGTGGACCCGACGGACAACCCCGCGACCGTGCCCACTGACCACAACGTGGGCCGCGGGCCCCTGTCCGCACCGCTCGGGATCACAATCGACACCCAGGCGCCGGTCGGGCCGTCGCTCGATCTCAGAGCATCGAGCGATACCGGCGGGATCGACGATGACAACATCACCACGCTCACGTCCCCGGCATTCGAGGGGACCGCCGAGGCGAGTTCGCTCGTCCGGCTGCACGCCGGGCTGGTGACGTTGCTCGTGACCCAGGTGGTCGGTGAGGGCGTGGCCACGCCTGCGGGCGCGTACCAGGTCGTCTCCAATCCGCTCGATGACGGCACGTACGGCGTCTTCGCCGACGCTGAGGACCAGGCCGGGAACGTCAGTTCCCCGTCAGCGACGCTGAAGGTGACAATCGCGAACCAGTCGCTCTCACTGCCGCTGCCGACGTTCGCAGCGCCCGGGTCCGCCGTCGCGGTCAACCTGGCAGGCACGGTTGCGGGCTACCCCGGCATCCCCTCCGCCAGCGGGTTGATCGGGATCCAGGGCATTCCCCATGTGAGCCTCGCCGTCAACGGCAACGCGCTGTCGTTCGCAGGAACGCCGGGGGACGACACGCTGACGTACACCCCGGCCGCGTCCAACGGCGGAAGCCTCGCCCGGGCCGGTTCTTCGCAGCTCATCGACTTCACCGGTGTGAGTTCGGGTGGGCTCTCAGTCGATCCAGGGGCCGGCAGCGACACGGTCTCCACGATTGCGACCGCGGGTGTTGACACCATCAATGGCACGATCAAGGCGCCGACCTCCACAGTCCAGGTGAACTCCCTGCTGATGCTGTCCGTGTCGACCCCGGGCACGGAAGTGGTCGGGATTGCCGCGGGCGACGAGGCGGACACGATCACGGTGACCGCGTTCGACGGCATCAATCAGGTGGTGACCGTCGACGGCGAATCCTCCGGATCGAAGAAACACTTCTCGGACACGTTGAACGTAGCGGCCGACCCAGCCGTCAAGCCGAACAGCGTCAAGCTCCGCGACGTGGCCGGGAAGACGGATGGAAGCGGATCGGCCTTCGTGACCTACAACAGCGGCTTCGAGACACGCATCGACTACATCTCAATCGAGCAGGTCAAGCTCCTGAAGTAGTCCGACGCGATACGCAGAGCGGGGTCCGCCCAGAGTGGGCGGACCCCCGGCTCTCTAGCCGCGCGAGCCCCGCTGTTGCCAGAGCGCGACGAGTGAGGGAGGGTCCGCCCTTTAAACGGACTCTCCCGCCCCCCTCTACGAGATGGAGCCCGAGCGGCCGTCAATCCCAGACGGTTTGGCTGCGGCTCCCAACCGTCAAGACGCCCGGGCTCCTTAGAGAAGACGCCGGTCGTGAGCAAAACCTGCGAAGCGGACGACGGGGTTCGAACCCGCGACCCTCAGCTTGGGAAGCTGATGCTCTACCAACTGAGCTACGTCCGCGAGACCCCTATCGTAGCCGCAGCTCGGCGACCCGCCTCTATAGGAGCGCGCGGGCCAACCGAGCGTCGAACTCACGCCAAAACTGCTGGTACAGCTCGCGATCGAAGTCGTCCTCGAGGGACTTCTCGGCGCCCACGAACGGTTGCTTCGCATGCTCGGCAAACTCAGCGATCTTCCTCCGATACTCGTCGCCCTCGAGCTCGACCACGAGGTCGGGGAAGCGTGCCGCTTCCCTCTCGTCAACGGTGTCGTACCGAACCACGTCGTGCAGGCGCACTCGTCCGCCGACGTGGGTGACCGACCAGTCGATCCCGATCGGACAGGACGTCATCAGCAGCATTCCGCAGTGCAGCACGAGGCGATCGGCGACCGGCCGCCCGGGGGAGTGATCCGTCTCGAGGCTGCGCAGCAGAGCCAGCGCAGTCGTGTTGATCGTGTAGCTGCGCTCACCGTCGCCGGGGGCGACGACCCGGCCGCCGATCTCCACCCGCACGTCGCCGTGCGAGCACAGGTCGTGAGACGCCTCGTCGTCTGAGCCGAGCCACCCCTGCTCGGTGATGTCGAGCTCGAAGTCCGACAGCTTCCGGCGGCCTTAGGCGTCCGTGATGACGACCGGCGTGCCGAGCTGGACGTGGTGGAAGAGCCACTCGGCGTCGGGTATGTGCATGCGGATGCAGCCGTGCGAGGCGGAGTAGCCGATCGACGCGTCGTCGGGCGTGCCGTGGATGCCGACGCCCGGCGCCGACAGACCCATCCAGCGTGTCCCCAGCGGATTGCCCGGGCCCGGTGGAATCGGATCGAGTCCCTTCGCCCACGGCGAGTCGGGCGGCCGCCACCAGGGGTTCAGCTGCATGTCGACGATGCTGAAGGTCCCGGTCGGCGTCGGATAGACCGCCTGGCCGGTCGCCACGCCGAACTTCCGCACGAGCTTCGAGCCGAGGTAGTACCGCAGCTCGTTCACGCCGCGGCGGATGACGATGACCGGGCCGAACTTCGCCACAGTGCGTTTCGGCTCCACGATCCTTGCCGCAACGCGGATCCGCCTAATCTGCGGGGATTGAAGCGCGCGCACGACGCGCCGCGTCGTCAGCTGCCGCAGCACCTGGATTCCAGACTGCTCCTTGACGAACTCCGGCCTCAGCCCGTTCAGGCCTTTCAGCTCGGCGTCCTTCGCCGGATACGAGATGCGCTTGTCGAGCGCCCGGACGAACCGCCTCACCTCCTGCTCGTCGACCGTCGGCACGAGCGCGACGGCTGAGCCCGCCGGTGCGCGCAGCGCGTCCGCGACACCGCGGGCGATCGTCACCTTCGCGCCGAAGCGCGCGGGCACGAGCCGCCAGCGACGGTCGCCGTACAGGAGCCGCACCGGCTTCGCGAAGGCCGGCCTGAGCGCCGCCTGCGCCTGCTCGTTCGACATGCCTCCGACCGGCACGCCCGAGAGGGTCACGCCCTGCGGGATCAGGACCGGCGGGGCCGCATCGCCGCTCAGGACCGGCGCAAGCGCCGCAATCACCAGAACCGAGATGCCCAGTCGTCGAATCACGTGGCGTGATCGTACTTACGGTTACGGCCACAACCAAGGTTCCTCCAACCGGAAACGAGGAAACCCCTGAATGCGGGACGGAGGGGCTACCGCCGCAGCGTCGCCCCTCCAAGCAACAAGCTTAAGGCAGAGGAATCGAAAGTTCGAGGCTTGGTAAACCAAGTTTGTGCGTCGGCCGGCTGGCCGGGCCCAGCCCGGCCAGCCTCTCTGCGGCGCCGCCAAGTCGGCGCCTTAAGGCAGAGGAATCGAAAGTTCGAGGCTTGGTAAACCAAGTTTGTGCGTCGGCCGGCTGGCCGGGCCCAGCCCGGCCAGCCTCTCTGCGGCGCCGCCAAGTCGGCGCCTTACGAGATAATCGGGCCAGAACAAAGGGACGGAGGAGCCGAAATGGAGTTTCGCCAGCTGGAGGAAACGGCCGCCGCGATCGTCGCCGAGGGCAAGGGGATCCTCGCCGCAGACGAGAGCGACGGGACGATCAAGAAGCGCTTCGACTCGATCGGTGTCGAGTCGACCGAGGAGAACCGGCGCGCCTACCGCGACCTGCTCTTCACCACCGAGGGGGTCGAGGACTTCATCAGCGGCGTCATCCTCTTCGACGAGACGATCCGCCAGAGCTCGACCGACGGGACCCCGTTCCCGAAGCTGCTCGAGTCGAAGGGCGTCATCCCCGGGATCAAGGTCGACAAGGGCGCGAAGCCGCTCGCGCTCGCCGAAGGGGAGACCGTCACGGAAGGCCTGGACGGACTGCGCGGCCGGCTCGACCAGTACCGCGAGCTCGGCGCCCGCTTCACCAAGTGGCGCGCCGTGATCACGATCGGCAAGGACATCCCGAGCGAGTACTGCCTCTGGACGAACGCGCACGCTCTCGCGCGCTACGCCGCACTCTCGCAGGAGGCCGGCCTCGTCCCGATCGTCGAGCCCGAGGTCTTGATGGACGGCGACCACACGATCGAGCGCAGCTTCGAGGTCACGTCACGCACGCTGCACGCGGTCTTCACCGAGCTGCGCGACCAGCGCGTCCACCCGGAAGGGATGCTGCTCAAGCCGAACATGGTGCTCTCCGGCTACGACACTCCGGAGCAGGCGTCGCACGAGGAGGTCGCCGCGGAGACGATCCGCTGCTTCAAGCGGCATGTCCCGGCCGCGGTGCCGGGAATCGTCTTCCTGTCAGGTGGGCAGTCCGACGAGGACGCCACCGCGAACCTCAACGCGATGAACGCGCTCGGCGAGCATCCGTGGCAGCTGTCGTTCTCGTACGGCCGCGCCTTGCAGGCGCCGGCGCTGAAGGCCTGGGGCGGCAAAGACGAGAACGTCGAGGCGGCGCAGCGCGCCTACTACCACCGCGCGAAGATGAACAGCGCCGCGCGCGCGGGCATGTACGCGCCGGAGATGGAACGGGACGCCGTCCCGGCGTAGCCAAAACTCGTCGCAGACACTCAAGGGCCGGAGCGTAGAGCGAGCGAAAGCCGCTCTACGCGCAGGCCGGACTGATGCGACGCGACCACGCGCAGCATGGTCGCGCCGCACGGAAGGAAACAGTCGCCATTCGCCGAGGAGCGCGCGAGCTCAGCTCGCGCGCGTTCCCCGCGAAGCGGCGCATCCCAGTCCGCGGAAAGTGCGCCAGCACTTTCCGCGGCATTAGCGGACGAGCTTGCCGGTGGGGCGCACGATAAGCCAGAGGCCGCCGAACTCCGACACGTTCTGGCAGAGGATCTGGCCGGCCTTCTTGTCGCCGACGTAGTAATAGAGCGGCCGGCCTGCGTAGGTGACCTGGCGTGAGCCGTTCGCGCGGCGCACAGTTCCTAGCAGCGACGCCTTCACACCGGCGCCGGCCCGCAGGGCGCCGCGCACGACGTACGGAGGCCATGCCTTCGCGCACGCACCGCTGCACGCGCTCGTGCGGCGGTCCTTCGTGAACGCGTAGAGCACGAAGCCGCGACCGTCGAACAGCACCTTGCCGAAGCTGGACGACCGGGCCGTCAGCGTCGGCGCTGCTTGTTCGGAAGCCATCGTCGACGAGGCGGCCGCGAGCGCAACAACTGCGGCCGCAAGGAAGATGAGCTTTCTCATACTCATCCAGTCACCCTAGGCCGCAGGACGTTACAGCCGTCTTAAATCAGCGCAGCGACGAGCCGACGAGCTTCTCGAGCTTCGCGAAGGCGTGCTGAGCCTCGATGCGGCGCACCGTGCCGCTGCGGGAGCGCATCACGATCGAGTCCGTGACCGCGCCGTCGGCCGTGTACTGCACTCCCCGCAGCAAGGCCCCGCTCGTCACGCCGGTCGCGGCCACGAAGACGTCCTCGCCCGCGACGAGGTCGTCCGTCGTCAGCACCTTGTCGACGTCGAAACCGGCATCCACGAGCTGCTGCCGCTCCTCGTCGCTGCGCGGCCAGAGCCGTCCCTGCAGGGAGCCGCCGAGACACTTGATCGCCGCCGCGGAGATGACGCCCTCCGGCGTGCCGCCGATGCCCATCAGCAGGTCCACCCCGGTCCCGCCGCGAGCGGCGGCGATCGCCGGCGCGACGTCCCCGTCCCGGATCAGGTTCACCTTTGCGCCCGCCTCGCGCAGCTCGCGGATCAGGTCGTCGTGGCGGTCCCGCTCGAGCACGACGACCGAGACGTCGGTCGGGTCGCGGCTCTTCGCCTCCGCGACCGCCTCGACGTTCTCGGTCGGCGAGGCGTTGATGTCGATGGCGTCGACCGCCTCGGGACCGCAGGCGATCTTGTCCATGTACACCGCCGCCCCTGGGAAAAACATCGTCCCTCGCTCGGCGAGCGCGATCACCGCGATTGCGTTCGGCTGGCCCAGCGCGGTCAGGCGGGTGCCTTCGAGCGGATCGACGGCGACGTCCACCTGCGGGCCGTTGCCGCTGCCGACGGACTCGCCGTTGAAGAGCATCGGCGCCTCGTCCTTCTCGCCCTCCCCGATCACGACGACGCCGTCCATCGAGACGGTGTCGAGCATCGTCCGCATGGCATCGACGGCGGCCTGGTCGGCGCTCTCCTTGTCACCCCGCCCGATCCACCGCCCCGCGCCCATCGCAGCGGCCTCGGTGACACGGACGAGCTCGAGCGCGAGGTTCCGGTCGGGCGTGACGCCGTGCACGGAACGGACCCTACATCCGTTCCGGCGCCTCGACGCCCACCAGGTCGAGGCAGCGCGCGATCACGTGCTGAGTTGCCCGGCAGAGCGCCAGCCGGAAGGCCTCGGTCTCGGAGTCCACGACACGATGCTCGTGGTAGAAGCGATGGAAGTCGTCCGCGACGCGGATCGCGTAGATCGGGATCGCGTGCGGCGCGCGTCTTTCCGCGGACTCCGCCGCGATGACGGGGAAGTCCGTGAGGCGCTTGATCAGGTCGCGCTCCTCGGGCTCGAGCTGAGGAGGCGCGGCGGGATCGACTTCGGCGTCGCCCGCGTTGCGAAGGATCCCCGCGATGCGCGCGTGTGCGTACTGCACGTAGTAGACGGGATTCTTCTGCGTCCGCTCCGCGGCGAGGTCGACGTCGATGTCGATCGTTTGGTCGTGCCCGCGTGAGACCAGGTACCAGCGCGCCGCGTCGGGGCCGATCTTGTCGACGAGCTCGGTCAGGAAGACGACGTCGCCGCGCCGCTTGGAGATCTTCTTCAGCTCGCCGCCCTCGACGATGTGGACGAGCTGGTAGATGAGCGCCTCGATCCGATCCGGGTCGTACCCGAGCATCGCGGCGGCGGCTTTCAGGCGGGGGACGTAACCGTGATGGTCGGCGCCGAGCACGTAGATCGCGCGGTCGAAACCGCGCTCGAGCTTGTCCTGAACGTAGGCGACATCGGCCGCGAAGTAGAGGAACGAGCCGTCGGCCGAGCGCACGAGCGGGCGGTCCTTGTCGTCGTCGTACGCGCTCGTGCGTGCCCACAGGGTTCCGTCCGCGTCGTAGGTGTCGAGCTTGGGCAGCACGTCCGGCACCTTTTGCTCGACCTCGACTTGGCGCCGCCACGTGTCGATCGGGATGCGGAACTCCGCCACCTCGCGCTTGATCTCCTCCAGCATGTGCGCGACCGGGTCGCCCTCGCGTTGCGCGAGCTCGTTGATGTACTCGCCCTGGTAGCCGCCCTCGGGCGGTTCCTCCCCGCGCCGCCTCGCCTCGACCGACTCGCGGAAGAGCTCGATCTGCCGGCCGGCGTCGTTGAAGTAGTACTCGCGCTCCACCTCGTGCCCGGCGTGCTGCAGCAATCGTGCGACGGAGTCACCGTAGGCGCCGTTTCGCGCCGACCCGACCGTCAGCGGGCCGGCTGGGTTCGCGGAGACGAGCTCGACCTGGATCTTCTGCGGCTGCTCCGGTTCCCCGCGGCCGTAGTCGGGCCCGATCTCGGCGAGCGCCTCTCCGAGCCAGGTAGTCGTCAGCCAGAGGTTGACGAAGCCCGGCCCGGCGACCTCGGCCCGCTCGACCTCGTCCAGCTCCGCGGCGCGCTCGGCCAGCTCGGCCGCGAACTCGCGTGGCGGCCGCCGGTGGCGCGACGCACTTTGGAGGGCCACGTTCGTCGCGTAGTCCCCGTGCGCGGGATCCTGCGGACGTTCGAGCTCGACCGGCGCATCCGCAAGCTCGGACAGTCGCGCCGCCAGGCGCGATACAGCGTCAGCGGGCAACCGTCTCGCGGGGAGCGAAGACACCTTCGAGCGCCCGGAGCTCTTCCTCCGTGCCGGCGGCGATCAGGACGTCGCCGACGTCGAGGACCGCCTCGGGCGTCGGCGTCGTGTCGAAGCTGCCGTCCCGCTTGCGGAGCGCGACGATCAACGCGCCGGTCTCCTTACGGATGTCGAGCTCCCGGATCGACTTGCCGCCCTGGCCCGAGGCGGTCGTGACTTCGATCTCCTCGAAGCGCAGGTCGTGTCCGGAGGCCGTCGTGACGACGTCGACGAACGCCGTCACCTGCGGACGCAGTAGGAGGTTCGCCATCACGCGCCCCGCGGCCTGGTAGGGCTGCACGATTCGGTCGGCGCCGGCCAGACGCAGCTTCTTCGCCGCGTCCTCGGTGGACGCCCGCGCCACGATCAGGAGATCTGGATTCGCAGCTCGGGCGGAGAGCGTGATGTAGAGGTTGTCGGCGTCGTCGTCGGAGGCTGCGACGAGCCCGCGTGCACGTGCGAGGCCGGCCTCGCGCAGGTCGTCGTCCTCGGTGCCGTTGCCTTCGATGAAGAGAACGTTCTCCTCGGCGGCAGCCTCTTTGGCCTCGGGACTGAAGTCGAGCACGACGTACGGTGCGCCTTCGTGGCGGAACTCCTCCGCCACGCGGCGGCCGACCCGCCCGAAGCCGCAGATGATGTAGTGGTCTTGCAGCGCCTCGATCGCCCGTCGCCTCCTCCGCTCTGCCCACATTCCGCCGATCACTCCTCGCGCGATCGCCTCGACGAGGAGCGAGCCGATGTACGCAAAGATAGTGATCCCCGCGAGCACCAGAAAGATGGTCAGAATCCGTGCGGAGTCGTTCTTCGGAACCGTGTCCAGCCCGGTCAGCGAGCTCGAGACGACGGCCCGATAGAACGACTGCAGCCACGACTCGTCCAGCGCGGCGCGGAATCCCACGGTCCCCAGTGCGAGGACGGCGACCATCGCGGCAAGTGCATAACCGAAGCGGCGGAAGCTGAAGACCGGAGCCACGCCAGTAGTATCGTTGGGCCGTGGACGAGGAGTCTCAGGAGCGCCAGCTCAACATCCATCTCGATCCGGAGCAGATGGCGGGGGTCTACGCGAACTTCGCCAACGTCACCTTCTCGGCCTACGAGTTCACGATCACCTTCGCACGGATCGACCACGAGATCGAGGAGGGCGACGTCCCCGGCGTCGTCGTCTCGCGCGTGAACATGTCGCAGCAGTTCTTCCCGGAGCTGCTCGCCGCGATGCAGGACTCCTACTCGAAGTGGTCGACCCAGGAAGGGATCCGGAACCTTCCCGAAGCGCCGCCAAGAAGCGAGCCGTAACTCGAGCGCGAGATTTCGAGGCTGCGGTGGGTTAGACGGCCGCGCGAGCGAAGCTCGCACGGCCTCTATGCGGCGCCGCCAAGCGGCGCCTTGGCGCGACAACTAGCTACCTCTTCAGGCGCTTCCAGGCCTCGGCCTGCTCGATGCGCACGAGGGCGCTCGGATGGTCCTCGAGGAAGACGTGCACCCAGCCCGGCGGGTCCGGGTTCTGCAGGTCGCTCTCGACGAACTCCTTGAAGAGTCCGCGCGCGGCCGCAGGATCGCGCGTTGCGTTCAGGGCCATCCAGTCGGCCTCGGCCTCGTAGCGTCGTGACACGGCATTCGTGAACGGCGTCACGACGACGGCGGCGATGCTGAGGGTGAGCAGCGCGAGCGGGACCGTCCCGGGATCGCGGAGACCGCCGCGCCGGCCGGTCACGAAGGCGACCAGCGCGAGCAAGGGGAACCCGACGAGCGCGCCCCAGGCGATGCCTTTCCAGATGTGCCAGCGGGCGAGGTGGCCGAGCTCGTGGCCGACCACGAAGCGGACCTCGCCGGGTGTGAAGCGACCGTCCAGCATCGTGTCCCAGATGAAGATCCCGCGGCTCGGGCCGATGCCCATCGTGTACGCGTTCGCCGCCGTCGTTTCGTGCTTCATCGGCACGACCCGCACCGTCGGGTGTCCGACGTGCTCGCGTCGCTCGAGGGTCTCGATCTGCGCCGCGAGATGCGGCGAACGCACGGAGTGGGTCCCGATCCGCTGCAGGTACGGAAGTCCGAGCTGCAAGGTGATCGCCAGCGCATAGACCACGAGCCCGGCGCCGATCCACCAGTTGCGCGCGAACCGCTTCGCGAGGAGCAGCAGGACAGCGAACACGAGCGTCGTGGCGAACGTCGCGCCGAGCAGGCCGCCCCAGGGCTCGAACACGATCGAGACCCAGCTCTGCTGCAGGATCCCGTGTCGGCGCGACCACCACGCCGCTGCGAAGCCGAAGGGGAGGCTGACCGCCCAGAGGACGACGCCGACGAGCACCGCCGTGATGATCCCTGCGTTCACGGCGCCCAGCCCGAGGGAGCGTGCCAGTCTCGGCCCGCGTCGCGTCAGCACCACGAGCACGGCGATCGTCGTCAGCGTTGCGACGATCCACTCGATCTCGAAGAACCGGTCGAAGCGCGTTCCGTCCTCGACCACGCCGGCACCGAAGACCTTGTGCGCGTCGAGGGCCGGGAGCCGCAGATCGGCCGGGACCTTCGTTCGCCAGAGGAAAGCCGCGGCGAGCGCCCAGACCGTCACGGCGCCGACGGCTAAGGTCGCGGGTCTGACGATGCGCGTCGCAGTCATCTCCGACGTCCACGCTAACTATCACGCCCTCGAGGCGGTGCTCGAGCAGATCGATGCTGCGCGCGTCGACGCGGTCTGGTGCCTCGGTGACACCGTCGGCTACGGGCCGCGCCCGAACGAGTGTTGCGAGACTGTCGAGGCGCGCGCGGACCGTTGTCTCGTCGGCAATCACGACCTCGTGGTGCTCGGGGAGCTGAGCGTGAGCGACTTCAACGACGAGGCGGCGGCTGCGGCCGTGTGGACCGTCGAGGTGCTGACGCCGGAGTCGCGGACGTTCCTCGAGAGTCTGGAGCCGAGCGGCGAGGTGGACGGCGTCGACCTGTTCCACGCCAGCGCGCGTGATCCCATCTGGGAATACGTGCTCACCGAGGAGGCCGCCCGCGGGACCTTCGAGCTGGCCGACGCGCCGCTGATCCTCGTCGGCCACAGTCACGTCGCCCTGGCGCTCGCGTACGACGGCGGCGACGTCGCCGGGGGACTGGCGACGGCAGGAGCGGAGGTGGAGTTGAAAGGTCGCTGGCTGCTCAACCCGGGCTCGGTCGGCCAGCCGCGCGACGGCGACCCCCGCGCCGCCTGGCTCCTGCTCGATCTGCAGCGCAGGTTTGCGTTCTTTCACCGGGTCCCATACTCGATTGCGGAGACGCAGAGCGAGATGCGCGAGCGCGGCCTGCCACGTGCGCTCGCGCTTCGACTCGAGCGCGGTGAGTGATTGATGCGAAAGAGCACAGCGACAGTCGCGGCCGTGGGCACGCTTTTCCTCGGCGGGTGCGGCGAGTCCGCGGAACGAACGACGCCTCCCCCGACCCTCGAGCGTACGCTGGCAAGCGACCTCGCGGCGCGCAGCGACGCGGTCGCCGACGCACTTGTCGCGGGCGACTCCTGTCGCGCGGCGGCACTCGCCGGCGAGCTGCAGCGGAAGACGATCGAGGCGATCAACCGCGGGCAGGTGGCACCACGGCTGTTGGAGCCGCTCTCGGCAAGCGTGAACGACCTCGTCTCGCGGGTGCACTGCATTCCGCCGCCGCCGAAGGAGCACGGTCACGGCAAGCACGAGGGACGCGGCAAGAAGGGCAAGGAAGGCGATTGACCGAGACGCTCACGGCCGGTCGCTACCGCGTCGAGCGCGAGCTCGGCCACGGCGGCATGGCCACCGTCTACCTCGCGCGCGACGAAGCGCTTCACCGCCCCGTCGCGCTCAAAGTCCTCGCCGAGCATCTTGCCGGCGACGAGACCTTCCGCGCGCGCTTCGTCCGCGAGGCGCGGCTGGCCGGCCGCCTGTCGCATCCGAACGTCGTGCAGGTGTACGACGCGGGCGAGACGGACGGGCAGCCGTTCATCGTCATGGAGTACGTCGCGGGCAAGACGTTGGCCGAGTGCGGCCGGCTTGCCCCGGATCGGGTGGCCGAGCTCGGTGCGCAGGCCTGCGCCGGACTGCAGCACGCCCACGACGCCGGGCTCGTGCACCGAGACGTGAAGCCGGGCAACCTGCTCCTGCGCGACGACGGCGTCCTGAAGATCGTCGATTTCGGAATCGCGCGCGCGGCCGAAGCGACACGCCACACGCAGGTGGGCACGCTGCTCGGTACGGCCGCCTACCTCGCGCCGGAGCAGATCGCAGGCGAGGACGCGACACGCGCCTCCGATGTCTACTCGGTCGGAGCCGTCCTCTACGAGCTGCTGACGGGCCGGCTGCCGTTCACGTTCGACTCGCTTGCCGAGCTCGCCGCCAAGCAGGCGGACGGTGTGATCACCCCGGTGGGCGACCTTGTGCCGTCCGTGCGCCCCGAGCTCGAGGCGGCGGTCATGCATGCGCTCGCGCGCGAACCGCAGTTCCGTCCCGAGTCCGCGGCAGAGCTCGGACAGGAGCTCACCGGCACAATCGAGAAGCCGACGCGTCCGCTGCCGCAGCCGCGCCGCGCGCCCGGGCGCAAGTGGTGGCTCTGGCTCGCGGGCTCCGTCGCGGCCGGCGTCGTCGCGCTGATCCTCGGCCTGGCCAAGCTGGGCGGGGACGGCGGCAGCTCTCCGCCACCCGCGCCGCCGCGCGTCAGCCCGCCGGCAGCGGCGCCGACGGCAGTGCAGGAAGCGCGCAACCTCGCGCGCTGGTTACGGGCGCACTCCCGCTGAACCGAACTGCTGGGTCAGACCCCGGCTTCTGCCTTGTCCGCCTCGTCGGCCCCGAAGGTGATGCCCTCGCGGGCAAGCGCCAGCTGGACGTCCTCGCGCGCCTTGTAGATCCGCCACTTGACGGTCGCGAGGGTGATCTCGAGCGAGTCCGCGATCTCCGTGTACGAGAGACCGACGACGTCGCGGAGCAGCAGCGCCATCTTCAGGTCGACGTTGAGACCCTCGACTGCGCGCCAGACCGCGTCGATCGCCTCGAGCCGCTCCATCGGCGCGTCGACGACCTCGAGCGGAGGCACGTCCTCCAGCGCTACGACGGCCCGCGGCCGCCGCTCGGACGCGCGGAGCTCGTCGAGCACCCGGTTCTTCGTCACCTGAAACAGCCAGGTCGTGAACTTCGAGCGGGCCGAGAAGCGCGGCAGGCCCTGGAAGACGCGGAGGAAGACTTCCTGCGTCAGGTCCTCCGCCAGCGTGCGGTCGCCGACGAGGCGCAGGACGTAGTTGTAGACGGGTACCTGATAGGCGTGGACGATGATCGAAAAAGCTCGCTCGTCGCCCTTTTGAGCCTTCCGCAGGACACCAAAATCAGGTTGCTGTAGTGACAAGGTGCCCGAGTATAGCCCGGATCACGCCGGGCTCGTTAGCGATTTTCCGGTCATCTGTAGAGGTTGCTTGAAACCTAGAAAGCCCAGCACAGAGGGCACTAAATCTGACAGCTCGCCGCCCTCCCGAAGGGAGATCGTTTCGTCAGTCACAATCAGCGGCACGCGGTTCGTCGTGTGCGCCGTGTGGGGGCTCACGCCGTCCGCTTCGAGCATCTGCTCGGCGTTCCCGTGGTCGGCCGTGATCAGCGAGACGCCGCCGTTTCGCTCGACCGCCGCCACCACTTCTCCCAAGCACGCGTCCACCGTCTCGACCGCTTTCACCGCCGCCGGGATCGATCCTGTGTGGCCGACCATGTCCGGGTTGGCGAAGTTGACGACGGCGAAGGCGTAGCCGTCGGCGTCGAGTTCGCCGACGAACCGATCGGCTAACTCGCGGGCGGACATCTCCGGTTTGTGGTCGTAGCTGGGCACGTCGCGTGGGGACGGAACGAGCACCCGCGTCTCCCCCGTCCACTCCCGCTCGCGACCGCCGTTGAAGAAGTAGGTGACGTGCGCGTACTTCTCGGTCTCCGCGACGTGGAGCTGGCGTACGTCGTGCTCCGCGAGCACCTCGGCCAGGGTCTCGTGCACCTCCTGCTCGGAGAAGACGACGGGAACGTCGAGGTTCGCCGCATACCTCGTCATAGTCGTGATATCGGCGCCTGCGTCGATGAGCTTCATCACCATTTGGCGGGCTCGGTCGGGCCGGAAGTTGAAGAAGATCGCGCTGTCGCGGGCCGGGTCGAGCCTCGGACGGCCGGCAATCGCGACGGGCTCGATGAACTCATCCGTTGTGCCTCGCTCATAACTACGGCGGACCGCCTCGACCGGATCCTCCGCCTCTTCCCCACGCCCGTTGACGATGGCGTCGAACGCGCGCTCCGTGCGGTCCCAGCGCTGGTCTCGGTCCATCGCGTAGTAGCGGCCCGCCACGGTTGCGATCCGCTCGACCGGGAGCTCGGCCAGGTCGTTCGCCGCCGAGTGCGGCGAGACATCGCGGCCGTCGGTGAAGGCGTGGATCCAGGTCTTCTCCGGAGCGAAGCGCAGCAGCGCCCGCACATGGTCGATGTGAGAGTGGACGCCGCCGTAGGAGACGAGCCCGAGCAGGTGCGTGCGGTCGCCCCGCTCGAAGGCCGCCTTCAGCGCGGGGTTCTCGAAGAAGGAGCCGTCCTCGATCGCCTTGTTGACACGCATCAGGTCCTGGAGGAGGACGCGGCCGGAGCCGATCGTCAAGTGGCCCACCTCGGAGTTCCCCATCTGGCCGGGCGGCAGACCCACGGACGCGCCGGAGGCGTCGAGCGTGGTGTGCGGGTACGTGCGCCAGAGGCGGTCGAAGTTGGGAGTCTCGGCGAGGTCGACCGCGTTGCCCGGGCCCGGCGGCGCGCAGCCCCAGCCGTCGAGGATGACAAGCGCTACGAGCGGATAGCTGCGCGGCAAATCGCTGTGAAGGATTCGAGCTCGAGCGAGGCGCCGCCGACGAGAGCGCCGTCGACGTGCCCGAGCACCAGCAGCTCGGCGGCGTTCTCCGGCTTGACCGAGCCGCCGTAGAGCACGGGCACGTCGAGCTGGGACTTGATGAAGGCGTGGGCCTCTTGGACGAGCTCGGTGGTCGCCGCCTTGCCCGTGCCGATCGCCCACACCGGTTCGTACGCGAGCACGAGGTTGTCGTCCGGCTCGAGCACCGAGAGCTGTCGGCGCAGGACCTCCTCGGTCTCGTTCCGCTCGCGCTCCTCCTCCGTCTCGCCGATGCACGCGATCACGAACAGCCCAGCCTGGAGGGCGGCGTGGGCACGTCTTCCGACGGTCTCGTCGGTCTCGCCGAAGTGCTGCCGCCGCTCCGAGTGGCCGACGATGGTTCCATAGGCACCGAGCTCGCGCAGCATCGCGGCCGAGACCTCGCCGGTGTACGCGCCCTCGTGCTCCCAGTGGACGTTCTGTGCGGCGACGGCGATCTCCGTCCCCGCGAGCAGCTGCACGGCCACGGCGAGCGAGACGAACGGCGGGCAAACGACGACGTCGACGCTGTCGAGCTCCTGCTCCCGAAGGCCGAGGCAGAACTCGGCCGTCTCGGACGGGCCCTTGTACATCTTCCAGTTGCCCGCGATCAGCATCTAGGCGCTCTCCGGGATACCACGCCACACGGACGGCCACGCCCACACGCGCGGGTCGACCGCTGGTCGCTGCGGATCGACCAAGCGGTAGTAGAGGACGCTCAGCACGTGGGCTTGATAGGGCGCGAGCAGGGCGCCGACGACCACCGTCAGAGCCCACGTGACCCAGTTCCACACGTAGTCATAGGCGATCCAACCCAGAGCACCCGGGATCGCGGTCGTCACGAGGAAGCTCGTAACGACGACTCCGAGGGCCAGGCGAGTGCGGTCTCCGAGCCCGTTGTCGATCTCGCCCGCGACGATTGCGCGCGACCGTGCCTGCGCAGGCATCGTTTCACGGCCCTCCAGCATGATCGCCGGCGCCATCAGCGCCCAGCGGGCCGCGGCAATCAGCCCCGGCACGATCAGCAGGAGCAGCCCGACCAACAGGCCCACGGCGTAGACGATCGACGCGCCCGCGAGCGAAGGAAGGCGGCGCCAGGCAGCGCTCAGGAGCCAGCGTGCCGGCTCGGGGCGCTCGCCCTCGTGCACGTTCCTCACGATCCTGACGAGCGCCCCTTGCACGAAAACGGGCCCCGCGAAGGCGAGAACTCCGCCGATCAAAACGACGCTGATTCTGACGCCGTCGTTGTCGATCAGGTCGTCCAGAAGATCGAGTGAGTCGATCAGGACGTAGACGACGAGCGCAATCGGGATCGAGCGACGGAAGAGCAGCCGATAGACGTTCCAGGCGTCGGAGAGGATGGCGGTCACCGTCAGCGCGGGCACCGGCTACTCGTCCGGGATCACCGCGACGCCGGGAAGCTCCTTGCCCTCGAGCAGCTCGAGCGCGGCGCCGCCGCCGGTGGACACCCACGACACCTCGTCCTCGAGTCCGAGCTCCGTGAGCGCGCGGGCCGAATCGGCCCCGCCGACGACCGAGTACGCGCTCGAGTGGGCGACCGCGTCAGCCACAGCTCTCGTCCCCTCCGCAAAGGGCGGCCATTCGAAGACACCCATCGGCCCGTTCCAGAAGATCGTCCTCGCCTCGGCTATGTGCTGGGCGAAGAGCTCGCGCGTCTCGGGCCCGATGTCGAGGCCGAGCCAGCCGTCGGGAAGTGCGTCGTACGGAGTCACCTGCGTCTGTGCATCTTCCGCGAATTCGCTCGCCGCGACCACATCGGTCGGCAGAACGACGTCGAACGAGAGCGGATTGTGCTCGCGGATCTGCTCGGCCATCTTCCCACCGACCACGACCGTGTCGGCCTTGCCGCCGAGGTTCTGCAGGACGCCGAGCTTGTCCTCCACCTTCGCGCCGCCCGAGATCAGCACGAATGGATGCTCCACGTCGCCGAGGAGCTTTCCGAGCTCGGCCAGCTCTCTCTCGAGCAGCAGTCCGGCATACGCCGGCAGCAGCCCCGCCACTCCGACCGTCGACGCGTGCGCGCGGTGGACGGACCCGAAGGCGTCCTCGACGAACAGCTCGTTGTCCGCCGCGAGCTCCCGCGCGTACGCCGGATCGTTCTTCGTCTCGCCCGGGTTGAAGCGCGTGTTCTCGAGCACGCGGATGCGGTCGTCAGGAAGCAGCTCGCGCAACCGGACGGCGACGGGGCTCATCGAGAACTGGGGATCCTCCCCCTTCGGCCGGCCGAGATGCGAGCAGACGTTCACTCCTTCGGCTTCGCGGTCGAGCAGCAGTTGCAGGGTCGGCAGCGACGCGCGGATGCGGGTGTCGTCCGCGACACGGCCCTTTTCCAGCGGCACGTTCAAGTCGGCGCGCACGAGCACGCGCTTGCCGCCGACGTCGGCCTCCCGGACCGAGCGGGGCCGATGCACCTACGCAGAGACGGCCGCAGGAATGTCCGCCGCGATCTTCGCGACGACGTCGACGAGGCGGCAGCTGTAGCCCCACTCGTTGTCATACCAGCCGAAGACCTTGGCCATGCTCCCGTTCGCCATCGTCAGCTCGCTGTCGACGATGCACGAGTACTGCGAGTGGACGATGTCCGTCGAGACGAGCGGATCGTCGGAGTAGCGAAGAAGCCCTTCCAGCGGCCCGCCGCCGGCGGCGTCGCGATACGCCCTGTTGATCTCGTCGACCGTGACGTCTCGCGCGAGCCGGACCACGAGGTCGGTGATAGAACCGGTCGGGACCGGCGCACGCACGGAGATGCCGTCGACCTTGCCCTTCAGGTCCGGCATCACGAGCCCGATGGCCCGCGCGGCACCGGTGGACGTCGGGATCAGGTTGATCGCGGCAGCACGGGCGCGCCTGAGGTCCTCGTGTGGGAGGTCGAGGATCTGCTGGTCGTTCGTGTACGCGTGGATCGTCGTCATGAAGCCCTGCTCGATCGTGAACGCGTCGTGCAGCACCTTGGCGAGCGGCGCGACGCAGTTCGTGGTGCAGGAGGCGTTGGAGACGATGTGGTGTTGCTCGGGGTCGTACATGTCGTCGTTGACGCCGAGCACGATCGTCACGTCCGGATCTGTGGCAGGCGCAGAGATGACGACCTTCTTCGCCCCGGCGTCGAGGTGCTTCTGGGCGCCGTCGCGGTCGGTGAAGAAGCCGGTCGACTCGATCACGAGCTCGACCTCGAGATCCCGCCAGGGCAGCCCGGCCGGATCTTTCTCGGACAGGACCTGAAGCTCCGTCTTGCCGGCTTTGATCAGGCCATCCCCGACCTCGACGGCCTCGTCGAGCTGCCCGAGGACGGAGTCGTACTTGAGCAAATGCCCCATCGTCTTGGCGTCGCCCAAGTCGTTGATCGCAACGATCTCGAAATCCCCACCGCGCTCCAGGTGAGCCCGGAAAAAGTTCCGCCCAATCCGCCCGAATCCGTTGATCCCAACGCGTGTCTTGGCCATGGCTCCGAGTCTAAATGAGGGGTCTCGATCGGAGCGGCTACCCATATATGCGCGGCGGGCCGCTGAGGCGTCGCTCGCGACGCCGACCGTAAGAGCTCGACCGGCTTCGTCGGTCGAGCGTTTCCGCCCTTCGGCCCGCCGCCGAAGGCAGCGGGCCGGAGGGGAAGCTCCGAGGACGACCTCCCCCTCCGGTTGAACCACGCTCAGGACCGTGGCGTCGGACGGGGTCTGAATCCGGCGCCGGACGAGCGCAGACCCGCTGTTTTGAGTATGACGAAAGCGCCGCTAGAGAAACAACCATGCGGACAAATCACATTGCCGCGAGCTGCTGCAACTTCTGTAAACGGCGATGCACGGTCGCTTTCGTCGTCGGAGGACGACATTTCAGCGCGAGCTCGCGCAGCGACAGCGTTGGATGACGTTCGCGCAGCTCTGCAACCTCCTGTAGACGCGGCGGCAATTTCACCAGGTGGCCGCTGCGACGCAGCTGACGGACGGCCCTGAGCTGCTCGTGCGCGGCCCGGCTGGTGCGCACGAGATTGGCGTGATCGGCGTTCGCCAGCCGGTTCGCGCGCGAGCGTGTCGCCGACATGACTGCGTTCTCCTCGAACAGGAGGACTGCTCTCCCCGCTCCCGCCAGTGCGAGCACGCCGGCAATCGTGTCGATGCCTTTCGCGTACGCAACGGCGTGGCGGCCGCGGTCGACGACGCGAAGCTCAACTCCTTCCTCGGAGGCGATGCGTGCGAGAAACTCGGCGCCTTCGGGCTCTGCGCTCCGGAGCTCGAGATGAGGCGAGCGCGGCCCGCTGAGCGAGCCGCCGCCGAGCACCGCGCCGCGCAGATATGCCCCACGACAGCACGCGCGCGCGACCACACGGCGTGGCGGGTTGGCTAGAGGCGTCAAACGAGCGCTCAGGATTCCCGCCTCGTGGAGGACCTGGAGCGCGCGCTCGTCCCCGGCGATGTGCAGCTGGTAGCGCGTCGCGCCGTCGAACGCACGCCGCTGGTAGGTGCGAATCTCCGAGGCGACGCCGAATCCACGCAGCAGGCTGAAGGCACGCCGGGCGACGGCGGAGCTGGCGACGTCAACGTGGAGCGCAACCTCTCCGCGGCCCTTCAGGTGGACGCTGCCGGCGGAGTGGAACACGCCCGACAGCTCGGCGAGCCGGTCGCACTCGCTGCGCGGCGCGATCGCCGCGAGCTCGTTGCGGAGGTCCTCAGAAAGTGACACCTTCGAGCCCCAGCAAGCGACGCTTGTAGTCGACACCCAGCCCGGGATACGCCCCGAGGCCGTTCGCCGACACGACGCGATGACAGGGAACCACGAGTGGGAAGCGGTTGCGTGCGCAGAACGTGCCGGCCGCTCGCTGGGCCCGCGGATATCCGGCGAGCCTTGCGAGATCGGAGTACGAGACGACCTCGCCGTACGGCACGCCTCGCAGCGCGGCGAGAACGTCCCGCTGGAACTGCGTCCAGCCCTCGACCTCGATCTCGACGTCCGAGAACTCGATCCGCGCGCCGTCGAAGTACTCCTGCAGACGCCCGAGGAGGCTCTCCAGTTTCGGCACAGATCTGCGACGGACACGCGACCGATTCGCCGGTATCGTCGACTCCGAGGGTGGTGGGTGATCCACCCCACCCTGGGAGGGGGTTTCACACGCGCGCGTGCGCGCCCGCGCGCGTGTACCTATAGACGAGGCCGCGAGCGGCCTCGGCAGCTCGTGCCAGACGAGGCGCGTGCCGTCGTGCCACACCTCCCCCACGCCCCAGCCCTCGGCCGTGTACGAGACGCACGTCACAGACACTGAGCCCAAGCCTACAATCGGCACCGATGTCTGCCGCGCCCGGCCTCTTTCGTCCGCCGCCGCCGCACAACGAGCCGGTCAAGGACTTCGCGCCGGGAACGCCGGAGCGCGAGGAGCTGCGCCTCACCCTGGAGCGCATGCGGTCGGAGCAGCTCGAGCTGCCACTCGTCATCGGCGGCGAGGAGGTGCGGACGCGCGAGACCTTCGAGGCCGTCATGCCGCACGACAAGGACCATGTCCTCGCGACAGTGCACAAGGGCAGCGCACGCCATGTCGAACAGGCGATCAGGGCCGCCGGCGAGGCGTGGAAGGACTGGCACCGCACGCCGTGGGAGGATCGCGCCGCGGTCTTCCTCCGCGCCGCGGAGCTGCTCTCCGGCCCGTGGCGCGCGACGCTCAACGCCGCCACGATGCTGGGGCAGTCGAAAACCGCGCACCAGGCGGAGATCGACGCCGCCTGCGAGCTGACCGACTTCTTCCGCTTCAACGTGCAGTTCATGCTCCGGATCTACGAGGAGCAGCCAATCTCCGCGCCCGGCACCTGGAACCGCATGGAGTACCGGCCGCTCGAGGGTTTCGTCTTCGCCGTAACGCCGTTCAACTTCACCGCGATCGGCGGCAACCTCCCGGGCAGCGCCGCGCTGATGGGCAACACCGTCCTGTGGAAGCCCGCGTCGACGGCCGCTTATTCCGCCCACTTCCTGATGAAGCTGTTCGAGGAGGCGGGCCTGCCGCCGGGCGTGATCAACCTCGTCTACGGCTCCGGCTCGGAGATCGGCGATCCGGCGCTCGCCAGCCCGGACCTCGCAGGCGTGCATTTCACCGGCTCGACGCCGGTCTTCCAGTCGATGTGGAAGACGATCGGCGCCAACATCGCCAACTACCGCAACTACCCGCGCATCGTCGGCGAGACGGGCGGCAAGGACTTCATCGTCGCGCATCCGTCAGCCGACGCCGCGGCAGTTGCGACCGCGATCGTGCGCGGCAGCTTTGAGTACCAGGGTCAGAAATGCTCGGCCGCGTCGCGCATCTTCGCGCCGTCCAACCTCTGGCCGGAGATCCGCGAGCGCCTCGTCGAGGAAGTCGGCACGATCAAGATGGGCGACGTCGCCGACTTCCAGAACTTCATGGGCGCCGTAATCGACGCGGGCTCGTTCAAGACGCAGAAGCAGGCGATCGACGAGGCCAAGGCGACGGACAAGGTGAACGTGCTCGTCGGCGGCGGCTACGACGACAGCGAGGGGTACTTCGTCGAGCCGACCGTCCTCGAGACGTCCGACCCGAACTTCCGCACCATGAAGGAAGAGCTCTTCGGCCCGGTCGTCACCACGTATGTCTATCCCGAGGCGAAGTACGGCGAGACGCTCGAGCTGATCGACAAGGGCGCTCCCTATGGGCTGACCGGCGCCGTCTTCGCACGCGAGCGGGACGCCCTCGACCTCGCCGAGGAGAAGCTTCGCTACGCCGCCGGCAACTTCTACGTCAACGACAAGCCGACCGGCGCGGTTGTCGGCCAGCAGCCGTTCGGCGGCGCGCGCGCGTCGGGAACGAACGACAAGGCCGGCTCGATGTGGAACCTGATCCGCTGGGTGAGCCCGCGCACGATCAAAGAGACGTTCGTGCCGCCAACCGATTACCGCTATCCATTCATGGCGCCCGACGGCGGGCGCGGCGCGATCTGAGCGTCCTCAACCGGGGTCTCGTGCTCGCGGCCGCAGCGGCGGCGGTGCTCGCGCTCGCACCACCTGCCCTCGCGGGCGAGCACATCGACGCGGCGATCGCCGCACTTCGGAGCGATCCGGTGTACGTCGATCCGTCCGCCGAGCTCGCGATCAACGCCTCCGACCAGAGCCGGCTGCGCCGGACGATCGACAGCGCGGACGCAGGCCCCGTGTACATCGCGATCCTGCCGCTCGCCGCCGAGCAGGAGACCGGCGGAGATCCGAACGGCGTGCTGCAGGCGTTGCACGACGGCCTCGTCCGGCCGGGGACCTACGCGGTCGTCGTCGGACGACACTTCCGGGCCGGCAGCGAAGGCGTGCTCCCGTCGGGCCTCGCGGGCCGCCTCGCGACCGAAGCGCTCGACGCGCATCGCGGCGACGGCGTCACCACGACGCTGATCGACTTCGTCCACCGCGTCGCGGACGCACGGCAGAACGGCGGCGGCCCCACCAGCCACGAGCCGGGAACCGGCGGCGGCATCCTGATCGGCCTCCTCGTCTTCGGAGCCGTCGCTTTCATCGCGGTCCGCGCCGTGGCAAGCCGCCGCCGCGCCCAGTCCGAGCTGGCCGAGGTCAAGGCGGCCGCTCACGACGACCTGATTGCGCTCGCGGACGACGTTCAGAAGCTCGAGCAACCGGTCGAGGCGAACGCCGGGGCGAAGCGTGAATACGGCGCCGCACTGGAGGACTACGACAAGGCGACCCACGCGTACGACCGCGCGACCCGGGCGAAAGAGCTCGAGGCGGTCACCGGGGCTCTCGAGGAGGGCCGCTACCACATGAGCGCGGCGCAGGCCTTGCTCGAGGGCAAGAAGCCTCCCGAGCGCAGGCCACCCTGCTTCTTCGACCCGCGACACGGCCCGTCGACGCGCGACGTCGAGTGGGCGCCGCCGGGCGGTGCGCCGCGAAAGGTGCCGGCGTGCGAGGCGGACGCACAGGCGGTCGAGCACGGGCAGGAGCCGGCGTCGCGCGAGGTGATGGCGGGAGGGCGGATGGTGCCGTACTGGAACGCCCCTCCGTACTTCGGCCCGTGGGCCGGCGGCTACTTCATGCCGTTCGGCGGGATGGGATTCCTCTCCGGCCTTTTCGTCGGCGAGCTGCTGGGCGGGGCGTACGGCGGCTGGGGGTACGGCAGCTGGGGCGGCTCAGGCACCGCCGGCGGCTTCGGCAGCTGGAGCGGTGGTGGCGGCAGCGACTTCGGCGGCGGCATGAGCTTCGGCGGTGGTGACTTCGGTGGTGGTGGAGGCGGAGGCGACTTCTAGCCAGGGAATCGCCACACTGAGACGGTGATCCACTCCGTCCTCCATGCGATCGGGGTCTTCATCCACCACCTGGCCGCGGTGGAATGGAAGTGGCTCGCGCTCGGCATCCTCTGCCATCTCTGCAAGCTCGTCGCCGTCTCGCGCGCCTGGCGGAACATCGTCCGCGCCGCCTATCCGGACCGGCCGGTCCGCTGGCGGCAGATGTTCGGAGCGTACGTCGCCGGAACCGGCGTCAACGCCCTGATCCCGGCGCGTGGCGGGGACGTCGTGCGCCTCTTCCTCGCCAAGCGGCGGATCGACGGAGCGACCTACACGACGCTCGTCTCGACCTCGCTCCTCCAGACGCTGTTCGACATGGCGATCGCCGGCTGCTTCGTAATCTGGGCGCTCACGCAACATGTGCTCCCGGGCGTCGACGTCATCAAGAGCCCGAGGCTGCCGGCGCTCGACTACGGCTGGGCCTTCCGGCATCCCACCGTCGGCCTGATCCTCTTCGGTCTGCTGCTCTTGTTCGGCACGGCGCTCGTCGCCTGGGTGGCCGAGCACGTCGACAGGTTCATTGCGAAGGTGGCGCAGGGCTTCGCTGCCTTTCGCGACCGTTCCTACTACATTCGCCGCGTCGTCGTCTGGCAGCTCGCCGACTGGACACTGCGCCTCGTCGCGGTCTTCTTCTTCCTGCGTGCATTCGGCATCCCGGCCACCGTGCACAACGTGCTACTCGTGCAGGTGAGCCAGAGCCTGGCAACGATCTTGCCGATCAGCCCAGGAGGAATCGGAACGGAACAGGCGCTGCTCGTCTACGCGTTCCGCCACGTGACGTCGAAGAGCACTGCGTTGAGCTTCAGCGTCGGCATGCGCGTCACGCTGCTCGTCGTCAACGCGCTCGTCGGCTTCGGCGCGATCCTGCTGATGACCGGCACGCTCCGCGTCCGGCAAGCAGCCGAAGCCGATCGCGCGGGCGCTGAGCCGGCGCGGGTGAAGGTCTCGGACGGCCGCTAGTCGCGACCGTCCGAGAAACCTTCCGTCCAAGCTCCGTGGCTGTGACTGACAGCCGGAGAGCCCGGGTTCTTCGGGGCAGCCGAAGCGTTGGCGACGCCAAACGTCACGGCGACCACGACGAGAGCTCCCAACGAGAAGATCTTCCGCAGCATCCTGATCACCTCCCTTCCTAGAACCTCACGTCCTGAAGTGCCTCAGCCGCCCGCCGGTACAGCGTGGCCGCGGCGCGGTCGTCGCCGCGTCGCGTCGCGAGGTCGCCCTGGGCCGTCCAGGCAACCGCGCGATGGCTGGCAGAGGAAAGCTGAGAAAGGTTGAGCTCGGCCTCGGCGAAGGCCTGGTGCGCCTCGTCGAGCCGGTCCTGCTCCATCAGAGCGCGGCCGAGCACGATCAGCGCATTGCCGGCCTCGTCGAGGAAGTCGGGGCGGCCGTCGAGCAGCTCGAGCGCGTGGCGAGCCTGCTCCTCGGCGAGCGTCCAGTCACCCGCGCCGAGATGAACCTGGGCGAGTGACGACACCGCCTGGGCGGCGTCCGGCTCACTTCCGACCTCCAGCGCGACCGAGAAGGCGCGCTTCAGGTAGTCGATCGCGTCCGCCGGCTTCCCGAGCAGGTAGTTGAGACCGCCGAGGTTGTTCAGGAGGCGGCCGACGTTCTTGCGGTCGCCGTGCGCCTCGTACAGCTCCTTCGCGCGCTCGGCGAGCGCCCGTGCGCGGAGCCACTGTCCGTCCCGCTCGGCGACGAGTGAAGCCTGGAAGGTCACGTGTGCAACGGTCAGCGTGTCGTCGATCCGGTCGGCGAGCTCGAGCGCGCGCTCGATGTCCTCGCGCGCAGCCTCGAAGTCGCGCTGACGGCGTGCGCAGCGGGAGCGCCACTCGAGGATGTGCGAGCGGAGCCGGTCGCACGGCAGCTGCGAGCGGTCGGCCAGGTCGAGCGCCGCGCTCAGGAGCGTCTGCGCGGTGTTGATCGACGTCAGCTTGTAGCGGCAGACGCCCATCCGGTAGAGGACGTCCGCGCGCTCCACGTCGGAGAACCCGTCCTGCTCGGAAAGCTCGCGCGCGCGCGTCAGCAGATCCAGCGCCGGCCTCAGCTCGCCCTGCGACATTCGCGACCAGCTCTCGACGAGACAGGCCCGGAACTCGAGCTCCCGCGCCTCGGGCGAATGGCTGACATGTTGAAGCGCCTCGAGCGCCTCGTCGAACCGCTCTCCCTCGACGGCAGCCTCCGCGCGCATCACCGAGGCCTCGACCTCGGCGTACTCGTCCCAGGTCTGGCCCGTCTCGAGGTAGGACGTGTCGACGCCGAGCCGTTCAGCGATCCACTCGAGCGTCTGCGGAGTCGGGCGCGTCTTGCCGCGCTCGATCTGGCTGACGTACTCCTTGGAGAAGCGGTCGCCGGCGAGGTCGGACTGCGTCAGGCCCGCGGCCACGCGCAGCTGGCGCAAACGGGTACCGAGTCCCGAGGAGGTGCGCTGCGGCGCAGCCGGAGTGAGTGTGCGGCCTTCCATGCGGCCCTCCAGGTATCGGCGTCTCACCCACGTTGGGGGATCGCTTGCGCGAGTGACCCGAACGAGGGACTAGGCGCGGCCGGCTTTGTGCAGTTGGGCGTAGATGGAGCGCGCCGTCTTGGCCGGCACCCCCGCGACGCCTTCGAGCTCCTCCTGGCTCGCGGCGAGGAAGCGCTCCGCCGATCCGAAGTGCTGGAGCAGCGCGCGGCGCCGCACCGGGCCGACCCCCTCGAGCTCGTCGAAGATCGACGCGAAGGAGCGCGTGTCGCGTCGCTGGCGGTGGAAGCCGACCGCGAAGCGATGTGCCTCGTCGCGCAGCCGCTGCAGGAGCTGGAGCCCGGGAGAGTGCGCGGCGAGACGGATCGCGTCCGGCCGGCCCGGCACGAACACCTCCTCGACACGCTTCGCCAAAGCCACGACTGCGACCCGCGGCAGGTCGAACTTCTGCATTGCGCTCAGGGCCGCCGACAGCTGACCCTTGCCTCCGTCGATCACGACGAGGTTCGGCGTGGCCGCAAAGGACTCGTCGTACTCCTCCGCGGCGACGTTCGACAGTCGGGCGAACCGCCGTGACACGACCTCGGCCATGGCGGCGAAGTCGTCCATCCCCTCCTGCCCGCGCACGCCGAACTTGCGGTAGTGGGCCTTCTTCGCGACGCCGTCCTGGAAGACGACCATCGAGCCGACGTTGTCCTGCCCCATCGCCGTGGAGATGTCGAAGCACTCGATCCGGATCGGCAGCGCCTCGAGGTTCAGGACTTCACGGAGCTCTTCGAGCGCCTCGACCCGGCGCAGCCGCTTCAGCTCCGCCTGGTGCGTGTCGGAGGCGAGCGCGTGCTGGGCGTTCTCCGCCGCGAGCTCCTGCAGGCGCCGCTTCTCCCCCCGCTCGGCCGCACGAACCTCCACCCGAGTGCCGCGCCGCTCCGAAAGGAACTCGGAGAGCGCCGCGGTGTCACCCGCGTCGCGCGGAACGACGATCTGCGGCGGCACGCTCGGCGCGGAGCCGTAGTACTCGAGGCAGAACGACTCGAGCACGGTGGTGATGTCCTGGCCGCCGACGTTCTCGAGGTGGAACGAGTAGCGGTCGATCAGCTTGCCGTCGCGGAGCGGGAAGACCTGGACGACGGCGCGGTCGCCGTCGGCCGCGAGGCCGATCACGTCGATCGTCCCCACCGAGCGGCGATCCGCCGCCTGTCGTTCGGCCAGATGCTGGACGCTGCGCAGCCGGTTCCGATACCGCGCGGCCTCCTCGAACCGCTCCTCCGCCGCCGCGTCCTTCATCTTCTGCTCGAGCTGCCGCTGGATCGGCTCCGTCTCGCCCGAGAGGAACTCGATCACCTGGTCGATGATCGCCCGGTAGTCCTCCTTCGAGACGTACCCGACGCACGGTGCCAGGCAGCGCTCGATGTGGTAGTCGAGACAGGGGATGCCGCTGTGGCGGCCGGGCTTCGGGCCCTCGCACGGGCGGTAGGGGAAGACGCGGTTGAGGACGTCGAGCGTCTCCCGCACCTTCTTCGCGTTGGCGTACGGCCCGAAGTAGACGACGCCACGGCGATGGCGCTCGCGCGTGAACATGACCCGTGGGTACTCGTCCTCGACGGTCACCGCGATGTAGGGGAAGGACTTGTCGTCGCGGAGCCGCACGTTGAACGGCGGCCGGTGCCGCTTGACGAGGTTCTGCTCGAGATGGAGCGCTTCGACCTCGCTCTGCGTGACGATCACCTCGACGTCGGCAACACGGTCCGGCAGCTGCCGGATCGCCGTCCGCATGTCCGAGCTCTGCTGAAAATACGACCGCACCCGCGGCCGCAACGACTTCGCCTTGCCCACGTAGAGCACGTCCCCGCCCTTGTCCCGGAAGAGGTAGACCCCCGGCCGAGCAGGCAAAGCTTTCAGCTGATTCTCGAGCCGGGACATCACTTCCAGCCTAGCCCCGAGCGACGGAGGCTAAGCCGAGCGAAGCGGGCTTAGCCGGAGGCGGACCTAATGCGCTGCGGCGACGCGAAGCATCGCCGCACCGCACGGCCGAGCCATTCGCCCACCACCAAAGAGCGCGCCGGCTTTGCCGGCGCGCGTTCCCCCGCGAAGCGGCGTATCGAGCACCCGTGCGAAAGCGCAGCTTTCGCACGGCGAAATAGACGAGCGGCCCGGGTGGAGAGGCCGGGCCGCTTCGTGAAAATCAGGACCTTTCGTGGAGGCTGTGGCGAGCTTCCGGGTGCTCCCTGCGGCGAGAGCTTGGCAACAGGATCCTGACTCCTGTCAATTATCGGTCTCGATTGATAGGAGCCCTCCCCCGTCCGGGTGATCTTCCCGACCTTGTTCCTGGTTGACGCTTTGCCCGACCCTTCCTACACTGGCCACAGCCTAGGCGTCAGGCCTGGGGTCTACTGTCTCTCCTTGCTGCGACTTCGATCCGTCATCGCGTTCCTCTGTGCGCTCGCCGCCTTGGCGTCGCCGACCGGCGCCTTCGGGAGCGCCAACATGTACATGGGCGCGGCGGAGGACGAGGGGCGCAACGCCGATCCGCAGGTCGCCATTGCCAAGATGCAGCTCGCGAAGGCGGCCGGCTTCGACACCATCCGCGTGACGGCCAACTGGTCGCCCGGCCAGAGCGCCGTGCCGGCCGACCAGCTCCAGGCACTACAGTCGATTGCGGCCGCCGGGGTCTTCCTCGACATCCGCGTCGTCGCAACGGTGATGCCGTTCGGCAGCCGGGTGACACCGCTGACCGCAACGGCCCGCACCCAGTTCGCTCGCTTCGCCGCGGACCTCGTGCGGCGCGTCCCCACGATCCGCGAGTACATCGTGGGCAACGAGCCGAACCTCAACCGTTACTGGCTGCCGCAGTTCGGGCCGGACGGCGAGGACGTGGCCGCGCCGGCCTACGTGCAGCTGCTGGCGCGGACGTACGACCTGATGAAGGCGGCTGATCCGAACATCTTCATCAACGGCGGCTCCGTTTCCCCACGCGGGATCGACCGCCCCGGCACCGGCCGGGACACGCACTCGCCCACGGCGTTCATCACCGACATGGGGCTCGCCTATCGGGCAATGAACCGCAACAAGCCGATCATGGACGGCTTCTCGTTCCACCCCTACGGCGAGAACTCGAGCACGCCTCCGACGCTGGCGCATGTCAGCGGAACAGCGCTCGGGCTCGCCGACTATCCCCAGCTGGTGGCGCTGCTCGGCAAGGCCTTCAACGGGACGGCACAGAAGGGGTCGTCGCTGCCGATCGTGTACGACGAATACGGGGTCGACTCCCAGATTCCGGACACGAAGCGCAGCTTCTACGGAGGGACCGAGCCGGCGACGACGAAGCCGGTGAGCGAGGGTGTGCAGGCCGCGTACTACGACGAAGCGCTGCAGCTGGCTGCGTGCCAGCCGACCGTCCGCGGCTTCTTGATCTTCCATGTCACCGACGAGACGGATCACAACCGCTGGCAGTCGGGCGTGTACTACGCGGACGGCACGCCGAAGTCGAGCCGGGCGCTCGTCAAGAGCGCCATGAACGCCGTTCGTGCAGGCGCCTACGAGTGCGGCGAGCCTCCCGAAACGAACGACACGTTCGGCTGGGTTCTCGTCAGCGCATCCGGCGGCCGCCGTCCCCACTAGCCTGTCGGCTCACCTTCCCCTCGAACCTTTCGGGGCTCCCGGCTAGCATCGGGCCCGTGGAGGGCCAGTACGTCGCCTATTCGTTCTTCCGGGTGGATCCTGCCTGGAGGCGCCTCCCCGTCGAGGAGCGCGTGGCCGGCAAGGATGCCTTCGCCGACGTGGTCGAGGACTGGGCGGCGCGGATGGACACGCTCCGCGCGTACACGGTCACCGGCGTCCGCGCCGACTGCGACTTCTTCCTCTGGAAGATCACGCAGCGCTACGAGGATCTCGGCGAGCTCGGCACCGCGCTGAACGCGACACCGCTCGCGGGCTGGCTCGAGACCCCCTACTCCTACCTCGCGACGACGAAAGCGTCCGTGTACACGAAGGCGCGCCGCGCGCGGCGCGTCATCCCGAAGGGCTCGCCCTACCTCGTCGTGTACCCGTTCGTGAAACTGCGACCGTGGTATTCGCTGCCGCCGGACGAGCGACAGCGAGCGATGGACGAGCACATGCGGATCGGCGCCGAGTTCGCCACGATCCACAACCACACGACGTACTCGTTCGGCATCGACGACCAGGAGTTCATGACTGCCTTCGAGTGCGCCGAGCCGGCCGACTTCATGCACCTGATGCTGACGCTGCGGGAGACGGAGGCGTCGCGGTACACCGAGCGCGACACTCCGATCTTCGTCGGCCAGCATGTCGAGATCCGCGCCGCGCTCGACGCGCTGGACGGCGCAGACTCGCGCGTCGAAGCCTGAGCGTCAGCTAGCATCCGCCCAGCGCGATGAGGCTCGCGCCTAACCGCCCTCCGGGGCTGATGGCCTCTACCGACTGAGACCACAGCTGACTCCAAGGAGGAGCGGTGAGCGATTTCGCACTCGCAGCAGTTCTCGGCGGCACGATCCTCGTCGCGAGCACGATCTCGGTGGAGATCGGGCTCTCGGTCGCCTTGATCGAGCTGGCGGCCGGCGTTTTCGTCGGGGCCGCCTTTCACCCGGACATCCCCAACTGGCTGTCGTTCATCGCTTCCTTTGCCGGGATCGTGCTGACGTTTCTGGCCGGAGCCGAGGTCGACGTGCCGCAGTTCCGGCGGGAGTGGCGTGCCAGTGTGTCGATCGGCGCGGTCTCGTTCTTCGCGCCGTTCCTCGCAGCCGGCTCGTTCGCGTACTGGGCGCTCGACTGGAACCTCAAGCAGTCCGAGATCGCCGGCATCGCCCTCTCCACCACGAGCCTCGCCGTCGTCTACGCCGTACTGGTCGAGACGGGCCTGAACCAGGAGCTTGTCGGGAAGCGGTTGATGTCTGCGACGTTCGTGACCGACTTCGGCACGGCCGCAGCGCTCTCGATTCTCTTCGTCAAGCCGAACGTGTGGATCGTCCCGTTCGTCGGCGCCTCGCTCGTTCTCATCTTCGTGCTGCCGCGGATCGCGCCTTGGTTCTTCGGCCGCTACGGCGACCGCGTGATCGAACCGGAGATCAAGCTCGTCTTTTCGTCGCTGCTGTTGCTGATGTGGCTGGGCGACCGCGCTCATTCGCATGCCGTGTTGCCGGCGTTCGTCCTCGGGCTCGCGCTCGCCAACCACTACACGGAGCACAGAGAGGAGCAGGTGCGGCTGCGGGTGGTTGCGTTCGCCTTCCTCACGCCGCTCTTCTTCCTCAAGGGCGGGCTCAACGTCTCGCTCGGCGCCGTCTGGGCGAACCTCGGCGTGCTCGCGCTCTTGTTCGCCGCGAAGATGGTCCCGAAGCTGGTGGGCATCTATCCGCTTGCGCGGCGCTTCACCGCACCGCACGCCGTCTTCACCACGCTGCTGATGTCAACCGGCTTGACCTTCGGAACGATCAGCTCCCTTTACGGGCTCAACACCGGGATCATCGACCGCACGCAGTTCTCGCTGCTGATCACCGTCGTCGTCCTGTCGGCGATCGTCCCGACGGCGATCGCGCAACGTTTCTTCCAGCCGCATCCGGAGCTAGGCCCTGTCCGGCACCAGCCGGTCGAGGAGTTCTGGCCGGAGTCGGAGGTTGCCTAGGCCCGAGCCGCCTGCTCGCGCCAGCGCTTCAGCTGGCGCAGGCCGATAGCGGCCGGAAGCAGTGGGAGCCAGAGGTTGAAGATCCGGTACGCGCACACGCTCAGCACCGCCTTCGCGAGTGGGATGCCGGTCCAGGCGAGCGCGAACGACACGAGCGCCTCGACCGACCCCGCGCCGCCGAGCGGGAGCGTGCGCCGGGTGAGCGCGTAGCCCGTCGCGTATCCGATCACCAGCCTTGGCAGGTCCGGAGAGTCGTGGAAGGCGCGCAGGCACGCCCAGAGGCAGCCGACGTCGGCAACCCAGTAGAGAGTCGTGCCCACGAACGCGCCGCCGTGCTCCGCGCCTTGGGAAGCGAGATGTTTGAGCATGTTGACCGCGTCGAGAGCGTGCCTCAGGGCCGCGCGCCAGCCGCTTTCGTCGCGGACGCGATGACGCAGGCCCAGCGCCGCGAACGCTGCGACGAAGCCGAGCGGCACCGCGATTGCCCAGGGGAGCGTGAAGCCGAGGCTGGGATGCGTCGAGCCGCGCGCGAGGATGATCACCGCCGCGAGCGCGGCGCCCGGCGCCAGGATCGCATACTCGAGCGCACCGAGCCCGAGCACGCGCACGCGTGCCTGACGCGGATCGAGCCCGGCGTCCTCGAGCGCATGGCGGTCGACGACGAAGCCTCCACGGATGACGAAAGCGCCGAAGCCGGCGGCGACGATCGCCCCCGCGCGGCCGAGACCGAGCCTGGGCCCGCCCTCGACGCGCGCGATCTCACGGTAGGCGACGACGTAGCCGAAGTACGCCGCGACCTCCATCCCGAACGCCACCGGCAGCCAGATCGGGTCGACGTGACGGAGCTCGTGGAGCACGCGTGAGAATCCCGCCGCCCAGGCGATGCCGATGACGGCGCCGAGGGCGAGGCCCGCCCCGACGAGGACGAGCAGCGCATGCTGGGCCGGATCGCGCTCGAGGTGCGGCGCGGGTCGGAGGAGTCGTCTGAGCCTCATTCTCCGGTCGGATCGGTCGCTAAGCCCGGTGCGACGACCCCCGGCTGGTTACGGCCCCCCGAAGTGGTGACGGTCGCGCCAGACGCGCCACATGGCATAACCGGCGCAACCGAGGACGCCGATGAAGCCGAGCTGCTCGTAGCCCGGCAGCCCGTGCCAGAAGTAGACCCCGAGCGCGCCCACGATCAGGATCGCGGAGCCGTAGAACACGACCGTCTCGCGCCTCGACCACGTCGAGATCTCGTCCCGCCGCTCACGCCACATCAGGAAGATGAAGAAGGCGATCGCGAGGAAGAAGGCGATCCGGAGCAGCATCCCAATCGCGAGCGCCGCCGCGTAGAGGTTCAACACGACGATGGCCAGCGCGATCAGGGCGATGATCAGGAAGCCGCGCAGCGTCGGCCGGTCGGCGAGGAACTTCCCCATGAACGTAGGCTAGCTTCCGTCCCGGAACACGACCCGAGAGAGGATCCAAGTGATCGAGGAAGGCAAGCCGGCTCCGGACTTCGAGCTCCAGAGCGACAGCGGAGAGACCGTCAAGTTGTCCGACCTGCGCGGACGCCCCGTCGTCCTCTACTTCTATCCCAAGGACGACACCCCCGGCTGTACGACCGAGGCCTGCGAGTTCCGCGATGCGTACGACGTTTTCCGCGACCGCGGCGCCGAGGTTCTCGGCGTCAGCCCCGACGATGTCGCGTCACACGAGAAGTTCAAGACGAAGTACGAGCTGCCGTTCCCGCTGCTGGCCGACCCGGATCATGCGGTGGCGGAGCAGTACGGCGCCTGGGGCGAGCGAAAGTTCGCAGGCAAGAAGTACATGGGCATCAACCGCTCGACGTTCATCATCGACCCGGAGGGGAAGGTCGCGCGCGCGATGCTCGGCATCAAGCCGGCCGGGCATGCTGTGCAAGTGCTGGACTCGCTGCCAACGTAGCTCCCTCATCCGGGTGACGGCAGGGCGCCGCCGCGCTGGAACACTCGGAGTGGCGGCCCGATGCAGCTTCGCCTCTCCGACCCGAGCTACACGGACCGTCTGGCGCACTTCCTGCGGAGCCTTGGCCAGACGGCGATCGTGGCCGGGCCGAGTCAGCTCGAAGTCGACACGCCGGGGACCGAACTGCGGATCTACCTGCGCGTCTGGGCCGTGCTCTACCCGGACGCCGAGGTCCAGCTCGGCAACGGCGAAGACGAGGCGCCGGCCGCGTAGGGCCGAACGGCGCCGACATACGAGAGCGCATACCGAGTCTCGAACAGGCTCGACACCCGCACGACGTCGCCGGTGTGCGGCGCGTGGATGAACGCGCCGTTACCGATGTACATGCCTTCGTGTTGCGGCACGCCCAACGAGTTCGCGTGGAAGAAGACGAGGTCGCCCGGCTGGAGCTGATCACGCGGCACGCGGCGGCCCTGGTAGTACTGGAAGCCTGTGTAGTGGCCGAGCTTGATGCCGAGCTGCGCGTACACGTACATCGTCAGCCCCGAGCAGTCGAAGCCGGACGGCGTCGCTCCGCCCCACGCATAGGGCACGCCGAGAAACTGATACGCGATCGACACGGCCTGCCCGCCGAGCGTGTTCGTCGGGACGTCGGGCAGCTCGCGCGGGATGAACGTCGGCACGCCGGCGAGCGAGGCCTGTGCGGCCGGCAGCTGCGGCAGTCCGAGGACGACCGCCGCGCGGCTCGCCGCGGTGTCAGGATGAGCGGCGCGGGCGAGGCCGACGAGCAGTTGCGTGCCCGGCGCGAGACCGAGGGACGGATCGGATACGTAGGCCCTCAACGCGACCAGCCCGGAGCCGGTCCGGCCGGGCGAGACTGCCTCCTGCAGCGCGACGACGTAGCTTCCGCCGCCCAGAGAGATCAGCGCGTTGGGGCCGACCACGTAGCCGGTGCCGTCGACGACGAGGCCATCGACGCGGGCTCCGGCGAGCCCCCGTGCCGGCACGACGAGCCGGTCGATAGTGATGCGCCCGTTGAACATCGAGACGTTCCTGAGCTCGACTCGCGCGGCCGTGGCGCGGGAAGAGCCGATCCGGAGGACGGAACCGTCCGCGGGATAGGCGAACGCGCCGCCACCCGCCTTGCCGATCAGCGCGCCGTCGGGGCCGCGCACTTCGGCCAACCCGAGCGTGCCCGCGCGCGCTGGCGCAGCGAGTAGAAGAAGGAGTGCCGCTACCCCCGCCGCTCGACACAACATCGAGGTTGCGAGTTTATTGGCCGCAGGCGGAAAGTGCGGATGAGAGGACTTGAACCTCCACGGGGTTTCCCCCACACGGACCTGAACCGTGCGCGTCTACCAATTCCGCCACATCCGCGCGGGAGCCCAGTGTAGCCGTACCATCTTCACCCTGAAACGGGGTCTTTTGATCTGCGGACTGGTCGCGCTCGGGCTCGCCTCGCCGGCCCAGGCACGCGATGTCGAGGTCGTCGTCACGCTGAAGGCGCCTCCGCTCGCCGAGGCGTTCGTGCACCAGCGCTCGCTCGCCTTTTCCTCCTTCGCGCGGCCGCACCGGCTCCTGCTCGGCGCGCCCGCCAGCCGCAGCTATCTCGCGCGGCTCGATCGCACACAGCGGCTCGTGACCGAGCGCATCCGCGCAGCGATCCCCACCGCACGCACGCGCCGGCAGTACGGCGTCGTCCTCAACGGCCTCGCCGTCGTCGTCCCGCAGGGCCGGCTCGACCGCCTCGCCCGCATCTCCGGCGTCGCTCAGGTCTGGCCCAGCGCGACCTACCACGCCCTGCTCGACCGCACACCGCAGTTGATCGGTGCGACCTCAATCTGGGGCCCGACGCTCGCCAGCGCCGGGCAGGGGATGAAGATCGGGATCATCGACGACGGGATCGACCAGACACACCCGTTCTTCGCGCCCGCTGGATACGCGTACCCGCCCGGCTTTCCCAAGGGTCAGACGGCGTTCACGACGCCGAAGGTGATCGTCGCGCGGGCGTTCGCACCGGCCCGCACCAGCTACGCGAATGCGCGGCTCCCGTTCGATCCTGAGGGGTCGGAGCACGCGACGCACGTCGCCGGGATCGCCGCCGGGAACAACAACACCGTCACGCGCACGGGCATCCATCTCTCAGGCATCGCGCCGCGTGCCTACCTGGGCAACTACAAAGCGCTCTCGATCCCGAGCGAGTTCGGTCTCAACGGAAACTCGCCCGAGCTCGCCGCCGCTGTGGAGGCCGCCGTCCGCGACGGGATGGACGTGATCAACCTCTCGCTCGGCGAGCCCGACATGGATCCGACCCGCGACGTCCTGGCGCGCGCCCTCAACGCCGCCGCGAACGCCGGGGTCGTGGCAACGGTCGCGGCGGGGAACTCGGGCGACCTCGGGCTCGGCTCGATCGACTCGCCGGCGAGCGCCGTGAGAGCCATCGCGGCGGCAGCTTCCACGGGAGGACACGGCAGCATCGAGACCGACACGCCGACCGACTTCTCCTCTTTCGGGCCGGCGCCCTACTCGCTCACCTTCAAGCCCGATGTGACGGCGCCCGGCGACGAGGTCGCGTCCTCCATCCCGGGCGGGTCGTACTCAACGCTGAGCGGCACCAGCATGGCGGCGCCGCACGTCGCCGGCGCGGTGGCGGTGCTGCGGGAACGACATCCGGACTGGACCGCCGCCCAGCTCAAGTCGGCGCTGATGACCTCAGGTGTCTCGATCCGCTCGAGCGGCGAAGTCAGCCCGCTCCGCGAAGGCGGCGGCAGGATCGACCTTCCCCGCGCCGACCATCCGTTCGTCTTCTCGAGCCCGAGCAGCGTCTCGTTCGGATTGCGTCGGTCGGGCGCGACGGCGACACGAAGGCTCGCGCTCACCGACGCGGGCGGCGGCGCCGGACAGTGGACAGTTCAGCTCTCCTCCCCCTCGCGCTACGTCACCGTTCCACCAACCGCGACCGTGCCGGGCAGACTGACCCTTCGTGTCGCGATCCCCACGAGTGCACGCGAAGGCGACGTCGACGGGTTCGTGAACCTGACTCGAGGCACGGACGCGCTGCGCGTGCCGTTCTGGTTCCGCGTCGAGCGTCCGCGACTTCGGCTCGACCGTCATGTCACTCTCTCGCGACCCGGTGTCTACAACGCGAACAGCGCGAACGGTGCCGCACGCGTCACGTCGTACCGGTACCCGGACATCCCGCCCGGGCGGGTCTCCTTCCCGGTCCGTCTGCCGGGCCGGGAGGTCGTGTACCGAGTCCGCATGCGCCGGCGCTTCGCCAACTTCGGCGTCGTCGTTCTGCAACGCGGCTCCGGTGTCGGCGTCGAGCCACGGATCGTGCGCGCGGGCGACGAGAACCGGCTGGCCGGCGAAGTCGCCCTCCCGTTCGACGCCAACCCGTATCGCCCGTCCTACGGCCGGCACCGGCTCGTTGCGGGCGTGACACAACCGGCGCCCGGCCTCTACGACATCGTCTTCGACACACCGCGCAGCAGGCGGCCGGGAAGCTTCACCTTCCGGTTTTGGCAGGGCGACATCACGCCGCCGACCGTGCGCGTGCTCGGCGTACGCGGCCGCGTCCTCACCCTCGCGGTCAAGGATGGTGGCTCCGGCGTGGACCCCGCCTCGCTGAGCGTGCGGATCGACGGGGACGCCCAGGTCGTCTCGTTCGCCGGCGACGTCGCGAGAATCTCGCTCGTGGGACTCGCTCGAGGCCGGCACTCACTGGTCTTCAGCGCAGCGGACTACCAGGAGCTCAAGAACAACGAGAACGTGGCCGGCATCCTCCCGAACACCCGGACGCTCCGGCACACCTTCGTTCTGCGCTAGTGCTTCCTGTCCGACTCTTCGATCGTCGGGAGGCGGTCGAGGTCGCGCTCGACGCTCGCGGCAAATTCCTCGGTCTCCGTCCGCACGAGCTTGAGCTGGCTCTTGCGCCTACCGCGCTCGCGCCGCTCGCGCGCCTCGTTGCCGTAGCGAGCCGACAGGCGCGGCCACTCAGCTCCGATCAGGGCCGCAACCGCGCAAACGAGGAGGGCGATCATCAGCCAGCCCACGCGATCATTCTATCTAGCCCTTCTGCGCTAAACCCCCGGCGCCTCTCGGCCGATATCGACCGGTATGAGCGGGCAGATGTTCGTTCCGTACATGGTTTTGTGGGCCACGTTGATGCGGGCGCTGCTGGTGCGGGCCCGGATCGCCCCGCTGCTCTGCGCACGCTGCGGCTTGAAGCTCGAGCGCTCGTCGCTCGGCGAGACGATTTGTCGTTGCCACTGAGCTAGGTCCAGCGAGGGGTCGAATCGGACGAGCAGTCAAGGCCCGCTCGTCCTTCAATCGGCATCGCAAGCGATGCCGAGGCCGCTGCCACTGGGCCGCTAGGCCAGGGCTAGGATCTCCCCGTGCGGGAGATCCTCTCCGACCTCGAACGCTGGCGGGCACGCGGTGACCGCCTCGCGATGGCACGGGTCGTTGCGACGCGCCGGTCCGCGCCGCGGCCGGTCGGCTCGAAGCTGATCGTCTCGGAGACCGGCGAGCTTGCCGGGTCGGTCTCGGGAGGATGTGTTGAGAGCGAGGTGGTCGAGGCTGCGCGGGAGGTGCTCGCCGGCGGGGAGCCTCGGCTCCTGACCTACGGGATCTCCGACGACCTTGCGCTCAGCGTCGGACTTCCGTGCGGCGGCGAGATCGACGTCTGGATCGACGAGCCCGACCCCGAGCTGCTCGGCGCGCTGATGGAGGTCGCTCGCGACGAGCGCCGCGCCGTCTTCTTCGTCGACCTCGACGACGGCACTGAACGGCTCGTGCCCGACGGGGACAACGACGTCGCGGACGAAGTCATCAGATCGGGGCATAGCAAGGTGGTCGAGCTCCACGGACGGCGTCTCTTCGCGGACGTCTTCGGCCCGCCGCCTCGCCTCTTCGTGTACGGCGCCGTCGACACGGCCGACGCCCTCTGCTCGGCCGCACGCGCCATCGGCTGGCGCGCGATCGTCGCCGACGCCCGCGGCCGCTTTGCGACACGCGAGCGCTTGCCGCACGCGGACGAGATCATCGTCGCCTGGCCGGAGGAAGCCGTGGCGCAGGTCGCACCCGACCACACCACGGCGATCATCGTGCTGACGCACGACGACAAGTTCGACGTCCCGCTGCTCGTCGGCGCGCTCGCCTCCGACGCCTTCTACATCGGCGCGCTCGGCTCCCGCCGGAATCAGGAGCGCCGCCGCGAACGACTGCTCGAGGCCGGCGTCGACGAGTCGGAGCTCGACCGCATCAGCGGCCCGGCCGGCCTCGACATCGGCGCGCACACACCCGCGGAAACCGCGGTGTCGATGCTTGCCGAGATCATGGCCGTCCGTGCCGGCCGCGACGGCGGTCGCCTCCGCGAGTCCCACGGGCGCATCCACGCCGAAGCCGGCTAGTAGATCCGCATCGGCAGGCCGGCCAGCGGCTCGCCGCCGTCGACGTTGACGAGCCATGTGTCCTGCATGTAGAGACAGTCGTGCCCGTTGTCGGCGATCACGTGCGGGTGCATCGAGAAGACCATGTTCTGGCGGAGCTCCGTCTCGATTCCCTCGCCGATCTTCGGGTGCTCGATCATCGTCATCCCGATCGAGTGCCCCGTGACATGTCCGAGGTGATAACCGCGGTCGGTGAAGCCCTTCGACACCGCCCGATGCGCGTCGTGAGCCGTCGCGCCCGGGCGTAACGCCGTCTTCGCGGCCTCGTAGTACTCCTCGTACGCCTCCAGCATCCGGCTCACCTCCGCGTTCGGCTGCCCCAGCGCGCGCGACACCTCCACCCAGTGACCGCCCGGGCCCGCGATCTCGAGCGAGGGGATGCAGAAGTCGCCCAGAACGGTTTCGCTCCGAGCGATCGCGAACTCCGCGCCGACGAGCACCATGTTCATCGTCAGCCGGCCGCAGCCCGACTCGACGAACAGCCGCTCGGCGGGCGCCAGCACCTCCGCCGCCGTCTTGCCCGGCGCGTACTCGGCCGCGAAGGCATGAAAGCCCTCCGTGTTGATGCGCACCGAGTCGCGAACGGACTCGAGCTCCTCGTCGCTCTTCACCGCACGCGCGAGGTCGAACTCGACGTCGAACGGGACGACGTCGACCTTCCGCCTCAGTGGCTCGAAGTCGCGCACGGTCAGCACGTAGTCGGCGCCGTACAGCCCTACCCGCCTACCGGCCAGGCGGTCGGCCAGCCACTCGCCCGGCCGCTCCGCGAAGACCTGGTCGTCGATCCAGGATGTGCCGTGCTCGCCGACATAGCGCGCCTCGGCCGGGAACACGATCGAGGGCTCGCCCTCGCGCGGCAACAGGACGTACGCATAGCGGTGGACGATCACGAAGCCGGACAAGTAGGTCACTGCGCCCTCGAAGCCCGTGTACTCGGAACCGCAGACGACGACCGCGTCGACGCCGTGCAGGTCCATCGCCTCTCGCACGACGCGATAGCGCCGCTCGATCTCCTGCCTGCTCACCACGACTGCTCCAAACCTTTCACGAGCGACCACACGGCGCGGTTGAGCGGAGTCGGCACGCCGTGCTCGTCGCCGAAGCGGACGATCCCGCCGTTCAGGTAGTCGATCTCCGTCGGCCGCCGGGCCTCCACGTCCTGGAGCATCGACGCCTTGTGGCCGTACGCGACATCGGGACGCGCTGCATGGTCGATCAGATCCTCGGGATCGGCGTCGAGCTCGATCCCCTGTGCGCCCGCGACCGCCTTCCCCTCGTCGACGAGCCCGCTGACGAGCTCCCGCAGCTCCGGGTTCTCACAGACGCGCCCATGCGGCAGCCCGGTCAGTGCGCCGATCGGATTCGTCGCGGCGTTGAAGATCACCTTGTGCCACTGCGGCCCGCGCGCGTCGGCGACCGCGGCCGTCGGCATGCCAGCGCGCGTGCACGCAGCTGCGAGCCGCTCGATCTCCGCCGCCGGCGCCGGCTTCGGCTCGAACGGGCCGAGCGTCGTGTCGCCTTTGACGTCCCACTGCACATGGCCCGGCTCGACCAGCTTGCCGGCCGGAAAGGTCGTCCCGCGGATCACCCGCTCGGCGTGCGCCGCGATCGCCTCCTCGTTACCGAGGCCGTTCTGCACCGTGGCGACGCAGCCGTCCGCGAACGCCTCGGCCGTCGCCGCAATCGCTGCGGACGTGTGCATCGCCTTCGTTGCGACGATGCCGAAGTCGCACGGCGGCAGCGCCGCCGCGTCCGACACCGCCCGCGGCCGGCTGACCACCTCGCCCGCGCCGCTCAGGCGCAGCCCGTCGCGGTTGATCGCGTCGACGTGGTCCTGCGCAAGGTCGTAGGCCCAGACCTCGAGATCGTCGAGCGTCGCCAGGTTCGCCGCGAAAAGCGAGCCGACGGCGCCGCACCCGACGATGCAGATCCTCACGTGTACGACGCCTCCCGCGCCTTCACCAGGCGATAGAGCGCCGTCTGCAGCGGCGCGTCGGTCCCGGAGTGCGCAGCCTCGCGCACGAGTGCGCCGTTGATCAGCTCGACCTCGGTGGGCCGGTGCGCCTCGACGTCCTCGAGCATCGACGGGTGGTGGGCGCTGCCCTGCTTCGTCGCGAGCACGTTCATCTCCCAAGGGTCGTCGTGCAGCTCGACACCCGCCGCGGCCGCGACCCGCTTGCCCTCGTCGACGAGGTCGTGGACGAGGTGGCCGAGGTCGCCGACCTCCCGTTCCGCCGCGAAGTGCTCGTCGTGCGGAAGCCCCGTCAGGGCGGCGACGCCGTTGACGGTCGCGTTGAAGATCAGCTTCGACCATTGAGCCGGACGGAGGTCCGGCAGCGCCTCCGCCTTGAGCCCCGAGTCGACGAGCAGCTGCGCGATCGTCTCGACCCGCTCGAACGGCGTGTCCCCGTACGGCCCGAGCCAGGTCTCCGTGTCGAGGATGTACTCCACGTGTGAGTCCGAGTGCTTCGTCCCGCTCATGAAGGTCACCGCCGACACGAGCGGCCACTCACCGTGGACACGGACGATCTCCTCGGCGCCGAGGCCGTTCTGCACGGTCATGATCGTGGCGCGCGAGAACCTCCCGGCGAGACGCTCCGCGGCCGCCTCCACCCCGTTCGCCTTCGTCGCGATGATCCCGAGCTCGAAATCGGGTAGGTCGCGTGGATCCGCTGCTGCGGTCACGCGCGCCGTGAAGTCGTGGCGCCCGCTGACCTGCAGCCCGTGCTCGTTCAAAGCGCGGGCATGGTCCTCCCGTCGCGTGAGCACGAGCACATCCGTGACGGTGGCGAGATGTGCCGCGAAGAGGCTGCCGATCGAGCCGGCGCCGACGACGCAGACCCTCACGCGAACTTCGTGCGGAGGTACTCCAGGTACGGCTCGGGGTCGAGCTCGGACGCGGTGACGCGCTGCAGCAACTCGCGCGGCGGGAACTTGCCGCCGTGCCGATAGATGTGCTCGCGCAACCATTCGCGCAGCTGCGAGAACTCACCGCGGGCGAACTGCTCTTCGAGGTCGCCGAGATCGGCCCGCACCCGCTCCCAGATCTGCACCGAGATGACGTTGCCAAGCTGGTACGTCGGGAAGTACCCGAAGTGACCGGCCGACCAATGCATGTCCTGCAGGACGCCGTGTGCGTCGTCGGGCACGTCGACCCCGAGGTACTCCTTCATCCGCTCGTTCCAGACCTCGGGAAGGTCGCGGATCGGGACCGCGCCGGCCAGCAGCTCCTGCTCGAGCTCGAAGCGGAGGATGATGTGGAGCCCGTACGTCGCCTCGTCGGCGTCGCCGCGGATCAGGCCCGGCCGGATCGCGCTGACCCCTCGCACGAACTCGTCCTCGTCGACCCCGCCCAACGCCTCCGGGAACAGCGGCTGCAGTTGCGGGTAGAACCAGCGCCAGAAGCCACGGCTGCGGCCGACCAGGTTCTCCCAGGTGCGGCTCTGGGATTCGTGGACCGCGCTCGACGTCCCGCGCCCGAGCGGCGTCCGCGCAAACGACTCGTCGATGTCGAACTCGTACACGCCGTGCCCGAACTCGTGCATCGTCGAGAACAGCGACGTCAGGTCGCCCTCGTCGGTGTGCGTCGTCAGCCGGATGTCGTCGAAGCCGGGCTTCGACGCGAACGGATGCGGCGTCTCGTCGATCCGCCACTTCGCCGGCTCGTAGCCGAAGGCGTCGAGGACAAGGCGGCTGGCGCGCTGCTGCGCTGCGACCGGGAAGGGACCGCGCAACGCCGCGCCGTCGTCCGCGCACTGCTCGATCAGCGGCACGAGCTCCTCCTTCAGCCTGTCGAACACGCGCCGGACGTCCGCGGTCGTCGTCCCTTCCTCATATTCGTCGATCAGGACGTCGTACGGGGTCTCGATCTCGGGGAAGCAGTCGATGTAGCGGAGCTTCAGCTCGAGCTGGCGCTCGAGATGCGGGATGAACGACTCGAAGTCCGACGCCGCCTTGGCCTGGTCCCAGGCGGCGACCCCGACGCCCGCCGCGTGCGTCATCTCGGCCGCGAGCTCTCCCGGCACGCGCCGCGCCCGCTCCCAGTCGCGCCGCGTCACGCGTACGAGCGCCGCATCGGTCTCGTCGTCTACCGACTCGAGCGCCTCGAGCAGCTCGCCCACCTCGTCCGAGACGAGCTTCTCGTGGATGAGGCGCGTGAGCGTCGCGAGGACGTTCGCGCGCGCCTCGGCGCCGGCCGGGGGCATCGACACCCGCGAGTCCCAGTCGGCGAGCGACTCGGCATGCTGCAGGTCCGCGATCTCCCGCAGGATCGACTTCAGCCGCTCGAGCGGCTCGGCGACGGTCGCGACGCTCATCGGCACGCCTTTCGCCGATGAGCGAGGGAAGGGGCAAAAGGGGAAACCGCGAGGTTTCCCCCCTTCGGAAGCGGCTGCGTCGGCAAAGCCGGCGCATCCGCTTCAGCGACATCGCAAGCGATGTCGCAGTCCTCAGCCCGCGCGGCGATCGCAGCGGCGCGTGGGCTGAGGCGTGACCTAAAGAAGGGCTGAAGGCGAGCGACGGTCACGCGACCTGCGGCGCGAGCTTCTCACGCAGGTAGCGAACGTACGGCTTGGCGTCGATCCGGCTGCCGGTCACGCGCTCGATCGTCTCCTGCGGGGTGTACTTCGCTCCGAGCCGGTAGAGGTGCTCGCGCAGCCAATCGCGCAGGTCGCCGAACTCGCCGCGCTCGAAGCGCTCGTCGAGCTCGCCGAGATCCTCGAGCGCGCGCTCCCAGATCTGCACCGACATGACGTTGCCGAGCGAGTAGGTCGGGAAGTACCCGAACGCGCCGCCTGCCCAATGCATGTCCTGCAGGACGCCGCGGGCATCGTCCGGAACCTCGAGCCCGAGGTAGTCCTCGACACGCGCGTTCCAGGCTTCCGGCAGATCGGCGACGGCGAGCCGGTCCTCGATCAGCTCCTGCTCGAGCTCGAAGCGGAGGATGATGTGGAGGTTGTAGGTCACCTCGTCGGCGTCGATGCGGATCAGCGACGGGTGCACCTTGTTGACCGCGCGGTAGAACGCCTCCTCGTCCACCGACCCGAGCTGCGCAGCGAACGCCTCCTGCAGCCGCGGATAGAACCAGCGCCAGAACGGCCGGCCGCGCCCGACGAGGTTCTCCCACGTGCGGCTCTGGGACTCGTGCACCCCGAGCGACACGCCCGTGCCGAGCGGCGTACGAGCCAGTGACCGGTCGACTCCCCACTCGTACACACCGTGACCGAACTCGTGCATCGTCGCGAACAGCGAGGAGAGATCGCCCGGCCGGGAGTTCGACGTCAGACGGATGTCACCGGTGCCGGGGCTCGTCATGAAGGGATGCAGCGTCTCGTCGATCCGCCACTCCTCGTCGGTGCAGCCGAAGCTGCGCAGGATCTCGAGGCACAGCTCCCGCTGCGCCGCCGGGTCGAACTCGCCCGTCAGGAACGAGTCGTCGACCTCGCCCGCGTCCGCGATCTCCTCGATCAGCGGCCGCAGCTGCTCCTTCAGCTCGTCGAAGATCTGCCGGACTTCCGCCGTCTTCATGTGCGGCTCGTAGTCGTCGAGCAGGACGTCGTACCTCTCGTTCGTCGGCTCGAAGCAGGCGACGTAGCGATGGCGCAGCTCGATGTGGGTTTCCAGGTGGGGACGGAGCTGCTCGAAGTCGGAATGCTCCTTCGCCGCTCCCCAGGCGGCCAGCCCAAGAGCGGACGCGCGGCGCAACTCCCCGACCAGCTCGGGTGGGACGCGGGTTGCCTTCTCGTAGTCGCGGCGAGTCCGCCGGATCAGGCTGGCCTCGAAGGAGTCGTGGTCGGAGCTCTCCTCGAGCCCGCGCAGCTCGTCGAGGAGCCGGCCGACCTCGTCCGCGATAAAGCGCTCCTGCGCGAGTCGGCTAACGGTCCCCAGCGCTTCCGCCCGGGCCGCCGCGCCGCCGGGCGGCATCAGCACGCGCTGGTCCCAGACGAGCAGCGTGGCGGCCTTGGTCAGGTCGCTGACCTCGGCGAGGCGTTCCTGCAGGCGTTCGAGCGGAGTCGCCGTCACGCCGAGAACTTTGTCAGAACGCCGCGGACCAGCGTCCGCGGGAGCCGGAGCTCGCGCCCGCCCGTCAAGCCCGAGGGCCACAGGATCAGGACGACCGCCATCAGCGTCCCGACGACGACGATCCGTGTTCCCGACGGCAGGTCGAGCATGCCGCCGGGGACGTGGACGCCGTTCTCCGCCTCGGCGAGGAAGGAGTCGACGGCGCTGACCACGACCGCTCCGACCACCGCTCCCCACAGGCTCGTGAGGCCGCCGATCACGAGCATGGCCAGCGTGATGAACGTCAGGTCGAGATAGAGCACCTCGGTGTTCACCGGCAGCAAATGTACGTAGAGGCCGCCCGCGAGGCCCGCGACCGCCCCGGAGAGCGTGAACGCGACGAGCCGCTGCCCGTAGACCGAGACGCCGACGGCCCGCGCCGCCGCGGCGTCCTCGCGGGTCGCGCGCAGCATCCGCCCGTAGCGGCTGCGCTGGTAGAGGAACGCGACCGTGACCGCGAGCAGCGCGCCGAGGGCGGCCTGCAGCAGCCCGGTCGTCTCCGGCACCGCGGAGAACGTGTTCAGGCCGGGGCCGATCTTCTCCCAGTAGCGCAGGACGTTGTGAGTGATCTCCAGCACACCGAAGGTCGCGATGCCGGCCGCCAGGCCGGAGAGCCGCATCAGCGGCAGCCCGATGATCAACGCGTACAGCGCGCCGACGGCCGCGGCGAGCGCGAGCGAGGGGACGTTGCCCACGGTCGTGTCGCGCAGGAAACCGGCGAGGCTCGGCATGATCGCCGGCTTCTCGCTCGTCGACATGGAGAGGATCCCGGCCGTCCACGCACCGACGGCCACGAAGCTGACGTGGCCGAACGAGAGCACGCCGGAGTTGCCGATGAAGAGGTACAGGGCCACGACAATCGTGACGTTGATGAGCGTGGTGACGACATACGTCTCGGTCGACGTCGACACGATCGTCCCGAATAGCGCGACGGCGACGACGAGCACGGCCGGCGCGAGCAGCTCCAACACGGCATGCGCCTGTCTCATACGCGCTCCACCGCCTGCTGGCCCTGGCGCGTGAACAGGCCGCCCGGCCGGATCAGCAGCACCAGGATGACTGCGGCGAACAGGAACGACGGGAGGTACTGGCTCTGGTCGGTCGGCAAAGCGCCGCCGAGGAAGCCGGACGCGAAGCCGATCGCGAAGCCTCCGAGCGTCGCGGAGACGAGACGGTTCATTCCGCCGAGGACGACGCCCGCCAGGACGAGAATCGTGTCCCGCAAGGCGAAGTCGGGCGTCACGAGCGGTGTCTGCACCGTCATCATCACGGAGACCGTCGCTGCGAGCAGACCGGAAAGCAGCACGGCCGAGCCGATGACGCGGTTCGCGCGCACGCCGAGCAGGCGTGCCGTGCGGAAGTCGAGAGCCGCCGCACGCATGTGCAGCCCGACACTCGTCCGGCCGAGCAGCGCGACGAGCGCGATGAGGCACCCGGCCGCGACCCCCGTGGTGACGATCGAGATCTTGCGGATGTCGACGCCGGAGATCGTCCACGGCTGGTTCAGGGACGAGAGCGAAGCGGCGATCTTCCCGAGGGGGCCGAACCACAGCAGGGCGATGCTCTGCAGAAGGAACGCAACGGCGAACGTCGCCACGAGCATTACGGCGGGCGAGTGCGAGCGCAGCGGCCGGAAGACGACCCAGTCCATCGCGACGGAGAGCACGACGACGACGCCGAAGCAGAGCAGGATGCCGACCCACACCGGCCAGCCACGCTCGTACGCGAACGCGAGCGCGTACGCGCCGGCCATCACGAGCTGGCCGTAGGCGAAGTTCACCAGGCGGAGCACGCCGAAGACCAGACCGATGCCGACGGCCATCAGCGCGTAGATCCCGCCGAGGCCGAAGGCGTCGGCGAGCGTCTGCCAGTCGGCTCCGAGGAACGTCGCGATGAAAGTCATGCGAAGTACGCCGAGACGAGCGTGTCGCTGTCGTCCGCCGACTCCGGCCCAAGGGTCACGCGCACGCGACCGCTCGAGAGCACGTGCGAGCGGTCGGCGAGAGCGACTGTTCGCTGGGCGCGCTGCTCGACGAGCAGGATCGCGATCCCGCGCTCCCGGATCTGCTCGAGCGCCTCGAACACGACGTCGACGACACGCGGCGCGAGGCCGAGCGACGGTTCGTCCAGGAGCAGGACCTCCGGGTCTGCCACCAGGGCGCGCGCGATCGCGAGCTGTTGCTGCTGGCCGCCGGAGAGAGCGCCGGCAGGCCGCTTGCGGAACTCCGCGACGACCGGGAAGAGCTCGTACGCGACGGAGAGGTCTCCGTTCCGCCGCCCCGCGACGCCGAGGCGCAGGTTCTCCTCCACCGTCAGCTCGGCGAAGATCCGCCGTCCTTCCGGGACCAGCGCGACACCCGCCCGGGCGACGTCCTCGGGGCGGCGGCCGGCGAGCGAGCGGCCGTGGAGCCGAACCTCACCCGCCGCGCTGGGGACGAGGCCCATCACCGCGTGCAGGGTCGAGGACTTGCCGGCGCCGTTCGGGCCGATCAAGCCGACGATCTCGCCGCGATCGACGGTCAGCGACAACCCGCGCACGGCGTGCACGGCGCCGTGCCAGACCTCGAGGGCGTCGAGCTCGAGCGCCGGAACGCTCACTGGGCGACCGCCCGGTGAGCGAGGGAAGGGGCGTTGGGGGAAACCGTGAGGTTTCCCCCTCCGTTCTCCTCGACCCACGCGGCGATCTCAGCGGCGCGTGGGTCGAGGCGATCCCTAAAGAAGGGGGCTCGTGGGGGAAACATTGTTTCCCCCACGGGAGCGAGCCGAAGGCGAGCGACGCTCATTCCTGGACCGCGCTCTCGCCGAGGTACGCAGCGGCGACGTCGAGGTTGGCGCGGATGTCGGCGGGCGGGCCCTCCGCGAGCGTCCGTCCCTGGTCGAGGACGTGGATGCGGTCGCAGATCTCCATGATCAGCGCCATGTTGTGATCGATCAGGAGCACGCCGGCCTCGCGGTCGTCCCGCACGGCCTGCACCGCCTCGGCAAACGCCGAGAGCTCGGCCTCCGGCAGCCCGGCTGCGGGCTCGTCGAGCAGGACGAAGCGCGGATTCGTGGCGAGCGCCCGGGCGACTCCCAGCCGCCGCTCGTCGCCTTGGGCGAGCGTGTCGGCCGGAGCGTCGGCGTGCGCCGTGAGCCCGAGCGCCTCGAGCAGCTGCTCGGCCCAGGCCCGCGCGGCGCGCAGCCTCGAGCCGGCTCCCAGCGCCGCGACCTCGACGTTCTCGCGCACGGAGAGGGCCCGGAACGCGTGGCTGTGCTGAAACGTGCGCACGAGCCCGGCCCGCCCACGCCGGCTGGGCTTCCAGCGCGTGATGTCGCGGCCCTCGAGCTCGACCGTCCCCGACGACGGGCGATCGAAGCCGCTGAGGACGTTCACGAGGGTCGACTTGCCGGCTCCGTTCGGGCCGATCAGGCCGACGATCTCACCGCGCTCCAGCTCCAGCGTGACCTCCCGCAGGGCATGCACGCCTGCGAAGGACCGCGACACGGCGGAGGCCCGAAGGGATGCTCCGGGCCTCCGCGGTTGCCGTTCAGCGCTCAGATCTTCGCGACGACCTTCGCGACGATCGTGCCGACGACCTTGGGCACGTTGTTCTGGATCCGGATGACGCGATACCGGCGTCCGAACACCGTGTGCAGCTTCGGCGAGAAGCTGACATTGCCGGAGATGGTCGGCACCTTCTTGAACTTCTCCATGATCTTCGCGAGCGTCAAGCCCTTCGTCGAGCCGTTCGCACGCTTGATCGCGGTGACGACGCCGTCGATCGCGGACGGACCGGTGATGAAACCGCCGGTCGCGGCCTTGACCTGCTTCGCCAGCTTGTTGACCACCGGGCTCGGATCGTCACCGAACGACGAGGCGAAGGTGACGAACCAGTAGTTGGTCACCTTCGGGTTCGCCGGCAGCCAGTAGGTGCCGTCCCCGGCCCACGAGTTGAGGATCGGCGTGTTGTTCCCGAGCGAGCGCAGGCCGGTGATCATCGTCGACAGCGCGCCGAAGGCGCCTGCCGTCGAGGTGACGATCACGTCGGCCTTGACACCGTTGAGGCGACTGACGGCGTTCTGGACGTTGTTGCCGCCGAGCGACTGATACGTCTCCTTGGCCACGATCTTCCCGCCCAGCTGCTTGAACCGGGCTTCGAACGCCTGGACGACGTTGCGGAAGTAGACGATCACGGTGTCGGTCGCCAGCGCGGCGCTCTTCCAGCCATGACCCCACGCGTATTGCGCCATCGCGGAGCCTTCGTCCTGCGCGACGTTGCCGAAGCTGAAGGCAAGGCGTCCCTTCGCCCCGAAGCGCTTCGGGCCCATCTGGTCGGTTCCGATGCACGACGCGACGGCCAAGATGCCACGGTCGATCGCGACGCGGACGACAGGCGCGGCGAGGTCGACGTCACACGTCGTGAAGATGACGTTCGCCTTCTCACTGAGCAGCCGTAGCGCGCACGCTTTCGCCACGTCGGGTTTGTTGCCTTGCGTGTCGCACGTGATCAGCTTCAGCTTGCGACCGTCCACCGTTCCTTTTGCGTTGAGCTGATTGACCCGCAGCTTTGCCGCCGCGAGTGCGGGCCCGTCGAACGGAGCCATCGCGCCGTTGCCGTCGAACGCCCAGCCGATGATGATCGGCGGCTTCGCTGTACGAGCACTGTTCGCTGCTAGCGCGCTGCCGATCACGGCGAGCGCAAGAACTGCCGCAGCCGCGATCGCCAGCCTTCCTCCACGTCTCATCTAGGCCTCCTCTTGGGTTCCACTGGATTACACGGCACCGGGCGATACCTGGTCAACCGGGCTTTGGATTCCTGCCTCCCATACCCGGGTGAACGCCTCCTTGGCTTCCCGAGCAAGCTGCTCGGCCGGAGTGTCCCAGATGGAGTCCGGCCAGGCGTTTCCGAACGAGCCGTTGTCCGAGAAGATCTCGACGTCGTAGTAGCCGTCCCAGCCGGCCGCGTCGAGCGCACCGACAATGGTCGGCAGCTCGCCGATACCCTCGCCGGGCAGGACACGGTCGCACCAGCTGCGCGTCGGCTCGCGCCAGTCGGCGACGTGCACGCCCACGAACCGGCTCACATTCGTCTGGATCTCCTCGAACAGGTTCTCCGTGTTCCAGACGTGCCACGCGTCGAACTGCAGGCCGAGTGCCGGGTGATCCGCCTCGTCGAGCAGTTCGGCTGCCTCGCCGAGGGACGAGATCATCGTCCAGTCCTCGCCGCCGACACGATTGATCGGCTCCAGCCCGATGCGGACTCCTGCGCGTTCCGCCTCGGCGCCGATCGCGCGCAGGCCTTCTACCACGGTGTCGCGGTCCTCGCCCGGCCCGGTCAAGCACACGACACCGCTCGGCCGGAACGCGGCGAGTCGATGCACGGACGCGCAGATCGCGTCGATGCGCGCTTGCGGATCCTCCGGACCCTCCATCAGCGGCAGCGGGAGAATCGACGGGATCGCGGGCACGGCAGACGCGCGTCCGAGCCCGGACTCTTCGAGCAGCTCGAGCGCAGCGTTGTCGTCCTCGAGCTTCAGCTCCCACACGCCGATTCCGTCCGCGCCGGCGGCGGCGTACGCGCGCACGTCGTCCGCGAAGCTCGACGTCAGGGTCGTGATCTGCGAGATCGAAAAAAGCGCCCGGATGCAGGGATTCTATGCCTCAGGAGCTCGCGGGCGACGAGGGTGCCGGACCCTCCTCCGAGCCCCGGTCCGGGCCAGGTGCTCGCGCCGATCTGGAAGAGGTCGCGGACCGGGGTCCGGTGACCGGGCTGCTGCGCAAACGGACGCCAGAGAAAGTTCTGGTCGAGCGCAAGCGAGCCGGAATACGGATCGCCGCGTTCGAGATTGATGTTCGCCGCTTGCAGATCTGCGGGGGAAAGGACGACGCGTCTGCGGACGGAGGACTCGAGATTCGTGATGTGCCGCGCCAGTCGGTCCTGGATGCGGTCGGCGTAGCGCTCGCGCAGCGACTCCGTCCAGGTCCCGTCGCGGACATCCAAGTCGTCCGCCGCGTCGCCGCGGACGTGCCACGGCAGCTCCTGCAGCTGGATCCAGAGCAGGCTGCGACCCTCCGGCGCGCGCGACGCGTCCATCGTCAGCGGTTGCCCGACGACGATCGTCGCCTCCGCCGGCAGCAGCCCGCGCTCCGCCTCGTTGACGGCGCGCGACACGCCGTTCAGTCCGGGCGTGACGTGGACGATCGCCGTGCGTCCGAGTCGCTCGTCGCCCTCCCAGCGCGGCGGCTCGGAGAGCGCATAGTGGATCTGCATCTCGGAGCGGCCGTAACGGAACCGCCGTCCCGCCTCGGCAACGTCCCCCGGCAGATCGAGTAGGCGCCCGTACAGCTGGGTCGGCGTGACGTTGCAGACGACGGCGCGCTTGGCGCCGATGACGTCTCCGTCGACCGTCCGCACGCCGGTGGCACGGCCCCCGGTGACGAGGACGCGCTCGACGTCCGCGCCGGTGCGGCAGGTGCCGCCGTTGTCCTCGATCAGCCGGACGAGCGCGTCGACGAGCCTCGCGCCGCCCCGGCGGGGAATGGGCATGCCTCCGGCCTCGATCGCGAACGCGATCACGCGCGTCATGAACCCGGAGGCGGCGGCATCCGGGCCGAGCCCTGTGTGCAGCACCCACGGCGCAAGCAGCCCATGCGTCCGTTCCGACTCGAAGGTGCTCTCGAGCCAGTCGCGGCTGGACTGCACGACCTCGGCGCCGAACGCCGCGAGACCCCGGCGGCCGAGCCGCCGATATGCCTTGACCGCCAGCCCCGCACCTGCGCGCGACCACAACTCGGTGCCGAGAACCCCGAAGACGAGCTCCGCCTGCGCTCCGACCGCGGCCATCGCCTCCGGCCACGCGTCCCCCAGCTCGGCCGCGTTCGCGGCGGGATCGGTCGCGAGGAACGTGCTCTCCCCGTCCGGGAACGCCGACGCAGTCGGCAGCTCGGTGTTCAGGTACTCGAGCCCGCGCGCGGAGAGCTCGGCGGCGAGCTCAGGGTGCGCCGGCCCGCCGACCCAGAGCGGGTGCCAGGCACTGAAGACGTCGTGCACGAAGCCCGGCTCGGTGAGCTCTGCGGTCTTGATCGCGCCGCCGTATTCCGCGTCGCGCTCGAGCAGGCAGACGTCCCAGCCGGCGCGGGCGAGCAGCGCCGCGCACGCGAGCGAGTTGATGCCGCTGCCGACGATGACCGCGTCGTGCTCAGCCACGTGCGAGCTGCCGGAACTCCTCGTCGGTGACGATGCCGCGCTTCGTCGTGCCCAGCTCTTTCACGCGCGCCAGGAGCTCGCGCTGCACATCGTCGTCGAGCTCGAGGCCGAGCTCCTCGGCCTTGATCCGGATCGAGTCGATGCCGCTCTTCTTGCCGAGGACGACGCTCCGCTGCGCGGCGACGAGCTCGGACGAGTACGGCTCGATCGCCGGCGGATCGTGGAACTGGCTCGCGACCGCGCCGGACTCGCGCCGGAAGAGGTTGTCGCCCACGAGCGGCTTGTATGGCTCGAGCTCGTAGCCCGACAACGCGCGCAGTCGCTCGGAGAACGCGCGCACGCGCTCCAGGCGCAACTTCGTGTCGACGCCGTAAAG
>WNGA01001088.1_pt1 | contig 60792 bp, 50 predicted proteins | sample 5400061 | NCBI WGS metagenome assembly WNGA01 (sample SAMN13153366, study PRJNA577476) | soil metagenome | isolation source: 100 cm soil or saprolite under grassland replicate 2 | place: USA:California | collected 2016-06-15
TCTTATGACTGGTGAAATCCTGCTGCTGGCGGGCGATATGAGAGACCAGCGGCTGCACGCACACCATCGGCAGGCCCCGCTCCGCGCACAGCCGCTGCACCTGCAGCCACCGCGGCCCGGTCGGCTCGCACGCCACCGTCACCGCCGTGAACCCCTTCACCCTGGCCTGCCCCGCGGCCCAGTCCAGCGCCTCGCCCAGCCGGAACGCCTTCACCCGCACCGTCTTGCGGGCCAGCACCCGCACATCATGATCAACCACCGCGATCGCCTGCTTCTCATCCGCCAGGTCAATCCCGATCACCGCGCCATCACGCGGCAGCAGCCCGCGAAGCCGCTCACGCCGCGCGTTCCGCCGCCGGTCCCCCCGCGTCATGCCGCTACTACCCTTGCCCACAGGACGTCCTCTCTGGCTGCGTTTGGGACACCAAGCCCGCACTATCGCACCAGGAGGACGTCCCTGCATCAGCAGGCTCCGGCAGAACAGGCGCCTCCAGCGCTTCGTCCTATTACTACGAACCAGCGCAACACCTGGCGAGTCCGCCCGGTACCTGGCTCGCGGAGTCCTCGCTGCGGCCCTGGCCGGGACGCCGGGAAGCTGGCGGGCCGTGTCGGGCTACGCTCATCCCGGACGCTTTGATGCCGGTGACCGGCGCGGGCTTAGGCGGATGACGTCCCAGGGCCGGCATGAGCGCGCTTCCCGCCAGTAACAAGAGCCTGTCTGGCCTGGCCGGTGCTCGTGGTGCTGCCTATGATTGTCAAGCGCAAACGGGCGTGGGCTTCCGCGTTGGCGGTGGGCGGAATTGCGGGGGGATCTCGTGGCACAACGCTCGGCGACAGGGCGGGACGGCCCGCATGACCCACGGTTCGCGCGGGCGAAATTCCGCCCGGCGACCCTGCCCACGACGCTCGTCACGAGGTCCGCGCTGCATGAGCGGCTGGCGGCGGGGGCCGGCCAGCGGCTGACGGTTGTGGTGGGGTCGGCAGGCGCTGGCAAGAGCGTGCTTTTGTCGAGCTGGGCGGCGGCCCGGGAGCCTGGCGTGACGTCCTGGCTGTCGTGTGATGAGGCTGACGCGGATCCGGTCCGTTTCTGGGCGGGCTTCATCGAGGCCCCCCGGTTTGCGGTGCCGGGGTTCGGCGCCGATGCCGGCGAGCTGCTCGCGATGGACGGCGTGATGTCGGCCGATGTCACGGCCTCGATCGCGAACGACGCCGCGAGGCTGCCGGACGGGTCGGCGGTCGTGGTTGACGATTTCCACGCTGCCGCGGCCGCGGCAGCCAGGAACATGACCGATCTGATCGAGCGCTGGCCGGCCAAGACCGCGCAGCTGGTGCTGGCGAGCCGTGCCGATCCGCCGCTGCGGTTGCACCGGCTGCGCCTGTCGGGAGAGCTATGCGAGCTGCGGAACCGCGACCTGTACCTGTCGCTGTCTGAGAGCCGTGCGCTGCTGGCGAACTTCGGGGTGCAGGTCGCCGATGCTGAGCTTGCCGTCCTGCACCAGCGAAGCGAGGGATGGGCCGCGGCCGTGCAGATGGCCGCGCTGAGGCTGCGCGGCACCAGGGACCCGGTTCGGGTGGCGCGTGCGCTGGACGTCCGCAGCCACGCGATCGCCGAGTACTTCATCTCCGAGGTCCTCCAGCAGCAGCCACCGGAGGTGGCACGCTTCATGCTCGAGACCTCCGTCCTTGACGAGCTCACCGCTGATAGCTGCGCAGCGGTCACCGGCACCCAGGACGCGGCCGCGCTGCTGCGCAGCATCGACGCGGCCAATCTGTTCATCGCGGCGCTCGATGATGAGCGGACGACCTACCGGTATCACCATCTGGTGCGCCATGTGCTGCACGCCGAACTGCGTGCCACGGACCGGGAGCGGGAGCTGGCGCTGCAGCTCCGGGCAGCGGAATGGCTGGAGTCCACGGGTGACACGCGACGGGCGACCCGGCACTTCCTGGCGGCCAGGCAGGCCGACCGGGCGCTTGGCCTTTTGCAGGGCCGGGTCATCACCGATTACCTGCACGACCCGGCGCTGCCGCCACCGCTCGACCTCACCGGAATCGACCCCTCGCTGCTGGCGGGTGCCCCCGAACGGCTGCTGGCCGCGGCCGCTGACCTGCTGCTCTGGGGTGACTGGGTTCGCTGCGGCGAGTATCTGGACCTGCTCGAGCGCACCCAGCCGAAGAGCCCGCCCGATTCCGGGCTGGCGGCCAGGCTCGCGGCCGTGCGATCAGCGCACTGCATGGTCACCGGTGAAATGGACCAGGCGGTGCGCCTGGCCCTCACCGGGCGGGGCATCGAACAGCGGAGCATGCTCGACGATGAGTGGAATACCGGCGTGTCGATGGTCTTGCTGCGTGCCTACACGTGGCTGGAAGACTTCGGGGCGGTCGACCGCGAGGCGGCCGCTGCGCTGGCGATGCCCTCGCTCGCCGAGCCGGCCAAGCTTGTGGTGGTGCGCGGGGCGCAGGCGCTCGCGTGGTTCGGGGCCGGCCGCCTGGCCCAGGCCGCTGATGCCGCCGGCGCCGCTGATGCCGACGCCAGGCGGCTGGGGTTCGACCAGCACCCCTTCGCAGTGGACTACCTGCGCGCTCTGGCGGGCGCCGCACTGGAGCGGCGGGACCTCGACGCCGCGGAGCAGCTCACCGAGCGGGCGCTGTTGATATCCGAGCATTACCGGCCCGCCTTCACCTATCTCGCCCTGCTCGACCGGGCCGAGATCTGGGCCGCCCGCGGGCAGGTCCGTGATGCGCTGGCGACGGTGGAGGCGGCGCGGATCGTGCTGGCCGGAACGACGCCTTCACAGCTCGCCCGGGCCGACGAGCTGGAGGCACTGTTGCGCCTTTCGCTCGGCGACCTGCGCACCCCGGCCGAGCTGGCGAGCGGCCTGCCCGCGACCCGGCGCGGCTTGCTGCTGGCCAGGGTCGCGCTCGCCGCGGACGACCACCACGCCGCGCTCGGGCACCTGGAGGAATTGCCGCCGGCGGGCTTGACGCCACGAGCCGCGCTGGTCCGCCAGGTGCTCCTGGCCGCTTCCGCTATCCAGCGACGCGACCCCAGGGCAGCCGGCGTCGTGGGCGGCGTGCTTGACACAGCCCGCCACCAGGGCTACCTCAACACGATCGTCACGACCGCGCCCGAGGTGACCCGCTACCTGGTCGAGCACTCCGCGCAGGTGCGGCCCGAGCCGTTCCTGGAGCGGATCATCGTCGCGGCCATGGAGGCGCGCGCCACGGACCCGGGCATCTCGCGATCCAGCGGCCGTCTCACCGAGCCGCTGACCGCTGCCGAGCTGCGGGTCCTGAAGCTGCTGCCGACCACCACCTACCTGCAGATCGGAGCCACCCTTTACATCTCCCACAACACGGTGAAAAGCCACCTCCGGTCGATCTTCCAGAAGCTGGGGGCATCAACGCGCGCGGAGGCGATTGAGCGTGCCGTGGATCTCCATCTGCTCTGAAACCATCCTGCGCCAGGAAAACGAGTTTCGGCATCTCGGCCAGCCAGGGCCTGCGTGACAGCCCGCAGCCAGCCCGCAGTTCGGGGAGCACGCCGAGCGGGGCAAGAAAACAGCCGCCGCGCAGGTCTTGCAGCCACGGACTTTCCTGGCGGCGGCGCGGGCGATGACACCGATCGCTCCCTTCCGGCGCCGCAGAACAGGCCAGCTTCCCCAGGTTGAACGTCCGCGCCGCAGGGCGGGCCGGGAGGGCCGAAGGGCAACTCCCCCGGGCAGGCCTCTCGCGGCCGTTCGCCGCCTGCCGGTTCGCATACGGCACGATCACCCTGATGCGCGTCCTGATCGTGTCCGGCCGATGGCAGCAGCTGAGATTCCGCGACGTCGTTGTCGTGATCGCCGGACCCGCCCTGGCCATGTTCTTGTCTCACCTGCTCGCGTAATGCTGGGCAGGCAGGCAACTCGCTGGACACATCCGACGATCGCCGCACTGCGACCGCCCGCTGGAGCCGCTGGCCCCAGGCAACGCCCCCTCTACGCCCGGCACAGGCCCGTCCGGCTACCGGGCCGACGCGGGCCGACGGCCGAGACCCCGCACCTGCCGTTGACCACGCGCCGCCTCGGCACGATCGCGCCGCATAACCGGCTTGATAGGCGCACCGGAACTGCATGGCGGGTGAGAGACTGCTTGACGGCTCGCCGGGCAAGCGGAGGGGACGGCATGCGAGGAACGGGCACGTGATCCTCGCCGCGGTTGCTGCCGAGGCGCCGGCCGGGACGTTCACCGAGCTGATGGATCACGTTGCCCAGGGTTTCGAGGCACTGGGAGCGGCGATCCTGGTAGCCGGCGTGACGTGGTCGTTCGTGCTCGCGGCGGTGACCTTGCGGCGGTCCGACCGGCCGGCCAAGGCCTACCTGGTACTGCGCCAGGCATTCGGCGGGACCCTGCTGCTCGGACTCGAAGTCCTGGTCGCCGCCGACCTGCTGCGCACCATTGCGGTCGCGCCTACCCTCGACAACGTCCTCGTGCTCGGGCTGATCGTGGCGATCAGGACGTTCCTGAGCTTCTCGCTGGAAACCGAGATCGAGGGCATCGCGCCGTGGCGGCGTGCCCTGATCAGCGGCGCGGGGACGATCCGCCGGGCCTCGGCCAGCGCGCTGGAATCCGAGACGCCGCCCTGACACCGGGTAGGCAGACCGGAAACCGCGCCCGGCCTGAATGACGCCGCCAGCTCAGCGCCGGCAATCCCCCGAGAGCGGGCTGGCGGCTCGTACCCGCGAGAAACCCTTACCGGGACCACTGGCAGCGGGCGCTGGCGCTCCACCGCTTGCAGATCGCGTTCGCGCGCGGTGCCTGGGACGGGCGTTTGATTATCCGCATGCCGGTCGCGGTGAAAACAGTGTCGAATGCGTCGGTGTACTTGCTATCCCTGTCCCTGATCAGGAATTTCAGACCGTTGGTCCACTCGCCAAGGTTCATGAGCGCTTTCCGGCCCGCTGCACCGTCCAGGCGGCCGGGTGGGCACAGCCGAACGAAGATCAGGTAAAGAAGACGGAAGGTCACGAGATCTGATCCTGCCCGAACCGGGCCCTGCCGCAGGTCCCCTGATCGGTCCAGGAGCAGGAATCCCAGCTCGGGTGCAGGATGACACTCTTCACGGCACCCGCATGCTCAGTCGTCGATCTCCTCCCAGACCGCCTGCTCGTCGTGTTCCTCCCAGTCGGCGCCTGGAAGCGCGATGGCCCAGCTCGTCCATGTCCCGGCCGGCCGGGCCAGGGTGGTCCTTACCCGGGCGCGGACGGACATACCGGGCGTGAGCTGCACGGGCGAGCGTAGCGGGGCCGTCGTCATCCCCCAGTGCGTCGGCGGATCGCCGGGTCCCACGGACAGCGAGATGCCGGGCGCGAGTTCGGCGCTGAACCACAGCGCGAGCGCGTTGGCCGTTCCGTGGCCGCGGACGGGCAGCACCATCTCGGCTTCGTGCGGCGCCTGCGCCTGCCCAAGCGGGATCAGGCCCGCGTCCGTCGTCCACAGCTGACTCGCGTCGGAGCGCCGGTCACCCGCCTCCAGGTGATGGAAGGTGCCGGAATAGAAGATCTCGTTGACGGTCTTGTCGACCAGGTCGTCGAACCTGAGGCCGTACGGGTTGTCCCGCAGGAACTCCACCATCTGCGCGAGATAGCGGTCGTGCACCAGCGCGGCCCACGCCATAACCAAGCGGGGGATCATCACCCCGCCCGGCTTGAGCCAGCGATCACGGGCGACAATCACCGGAACGAGCATCCCCTCATCGATCCCGAACCCGCCGAGCCACTCCGAGACGATCACATCGACACGTTCCGGCAGCTCGACGTCCGTGACCTCGCCATGGATCACCTGGACGATCTCCGCGACCCCGTTCGCGGCAGCGAGCTCGTGCGCCAGGACGGCGGCCGACGTCCGCTCCACCGCGTAGACCCGCGCAGCACCCGCCCGCGCCGCGAACACGCTCAAGATGCCACTTCCGGCCCCCACGTCAAGAACGACGTCACCGGGGCGCACCACCGAATCGATCGCACACCGGAACGCGCCCGTGCGGACGCGGTCACAGATCATCGTCCGGTGTACCTCGAACTCCGCATACATCGGGTCCGGCGGGTTCCTGATCGGCGTCCGCACGCCAGCATCGTAGGCCCGCCGGGTGACTGGTGACCTCGCCGGCGTCAATGCACGCCGGGAAAGCGGGATCGGTCAGGAATTACGCGTGGATGTAGTCCGGGACCGGGAGCGGCGGATGACGGCGGGCGCGGCGGCCAGGCAGCCGGGGGTTGCTGACGGGACGGCGACGTTCGTGTGGACCCGGGTGGGCGAGAGGCCGACCTGGCCGGTGTTGCGCCGGGAATGTCATCGGCTGTCCCCGGGGGAGATGTTCGCCGCCTCGACGGCGCCTCCACCTTCGCCACCCATGCGCACCTGCCCGCAGACATTAGCCAACACTGGGCGAGAACCTCCTCGCCGTCCTCCAACTCTTTCGCCCAAGGACCTTGGCCGCCGCCACCACCACCGTGGGCGGGACCTGGACGCTCACCCCCGACGAGCGACCGGCGGAGGCGATTGTCCACGTGCACGGCGGACCTCAGAGCCTCTGCCCCCGAGGGGCACGCAATCGAGCGTGCGCGTGACAGAATGCGGATAGTTCGCGTCGGCTGGTGATGCGACGACGGACGCGCACTGTCCAGGCAGACGCAGGTCGGCCGAACGGGAAGGAGTTGTCCATGGGGTTCAGACGACGGGTAAGGCGGCGGGCGCTCGTTGCCGGGGCGGTGGGCGGAGCGGCGCTTGTTCACCACGAGCGCAGGAAGGCCGAGGATCAGGCCTACGACCAGGCGCCTGCCGATGACCAGGCACCTGCCGACGACGGCCAGGACCAGGCGCAATATGCGCCCCCTCCGGCGGACCCGGCCGACGAGATCGAACACCTTGCCCAGTTGCATACCTCGGGCGCGCTCTCCGACGAAGAGTTCACGGCGGCCAAGGCGAAAATACTCGGGACCTGAACGCATGCCGGATTGCCAGAAGATGCTCAACAGATCGATTCCCGGCGGGAACAGAGGGCTGAAATGAGTGGATCGCGCAAAGAGGTGCTGTCGGACGCGCTCAAGGCCGAGGTCGGTGACGCATCGGTTGATCTGGAGACCCTGTTCACCGATGACGTCGTCGGCTGGTCGCCGTACGTCACCGTGTCAGGGCTGACAGGGCTCGCTGCCCTCTCCGCCCTCCGTGAGGCAGCGTTCTCCAACGTCGTGATCACGTTCCGGGGACTCGACGAGGTGGGCAACAAGGCGTTCGCCGAATGGCTCGTCGAAGCCGATCACACCGGGCCGCTCGTGCTTGGCGAGGATGCCGTGCTGGAAGCAACGGGACGGCACCTCCAGTTGGCCGGCGTCACCGTGGCCGACTTCCGCGACGGGAAGATCCGGTCCTTCCGGACGTACTTCGACGACCTCTCGCTGATCGAGCAGATCGCCGGCGCCTGAGGGGCCGGCCGCTGTGGAGTTCCGCGTCGAGGATCATCCGGATCCGCTCGACATCGACGTCCTCGAAACGCAGATCCGTCGTGAGGCGTCTGCCGCCATGGGACTCGGCGACGAAGCCGACCTGGCGATCTTCGTGCGCGACGCTGGCACGGTCGTCGCCGGCATTAGCGGGTGGACCTGGGGCGACTGCTGCGAACTGCAAAGCCTCTGGGTGCAGCCGGGTCTTCGCGGGCGTGGCCTCGCTACCCGGCTCCTCGCCGCCGCCGAAGCCGAGGCGGCGGCGCGCGGGTGCGCCCAGACCGTCCACTTCACCTACGCCTTTCAGGCCCGGGCTCTTTATGAGCGGAACGGCTACGAACTAGTGGGCTGCGTCGAGGACTTCCCCTCAGGAACCGACGTCCTTTGGTACCGCAAGCACCTGGGAGGTCGCGCGGATAGGCGCTGAATAGAGCCCTTGTGCCCTCGTCCCCTCGTACACCACGTAGATGGTTGTGGCAATCGCTTGTGCGTGCCGGCAATCCCGTCCAGGGCTCTGACCAGCAGGTTGCTCTCCCCTCGCACAGCCATGATGCGTCTGGGGCCACCACGCCGGTTCCGATCATCCCGACGAATACGCCGGTCCACCTGATCCAGTCAGCCTCTGTTGGTCCAACCGCGTCATGCGGCGGGGGTAGCAAGGGTCGCTGACTTACAGTCCCACGTAATGGCATTCCTGGACACAGGGTGCGAACCACCAGCGCGGCCGGCGGGTCCGGACCGGCGAGGCCACCCTTCCGGGGTGAGGCGCGGTCATGACGCTTGTGCGCATTCTTGTTTGGTGGGCGCCCGGCTGGAGGCTGCATGGCCGGTGACTTCCGGAGCCGCGGCTCGAATGGAAGTGGGAGAGGGACAATGGCGGATTCCTTCGTTGTGATCATGGCGGCCTACTCCTCCACGGGGCCGGCTCAGCAGGACTTTGACGCGCTCGTCAGGCTGGTCAAGGACAGGACCGTCGCCTCGGAGGGCGTGATCCTGGTTCAGCATGACGCTGATGGCCAGGTGCACGTGACCCAGACCGGTGATCACCTTGGCCGCAAGGGCCTGGGCTGGGGCGGCGGTGTCGGCCTGGTGATCGGCTTGTTCTCACCGCCGCTGCTGGCGTCCGTTGTAGTGGGCGGGGCTGTCGGCGGGCTGGCCGGCAAGTTCGCCAGGCACAAGGTGGACACTGGCCTGGAGAAGGGCCTGGGGGACAAGCTCGCCCCGGGCACCGCGGCCGTCATCGCGGTGGTCGACGGCGATGACCGGCTGGCCGCCGAGCAGGCGCTGGGCGGGTCGCTGGCGAAGTCGGTCGCTGCGATGGGCAAGAAGGGCGCGCGGGAGCTGAAGGCTGCGCTGGCGGAGGCGGCGGGTAAATTCAGCCCGGACCGGACGGTGCTGCCGATCCCGGACCGCAGTTTCGGCGGGGCGATGGGGCGCACGATCGATCAGTCGGTGCCGGACTGGACGATGATCCCGGGGCCGAAGGCGCCCGAGGATGCGCCGAACGTGCTCATCGTGCTGATCGACGACGCCGGGTTCGGCAACCCCGACACGTTCGGCGGGCCGATCGCCACCCCGAACCTCACCCGGGTGCAGCAGACGGGTCTGACCTATAACCGCTTCCACGTGACCGCGGTGTGCTCGCCGACCCGCGCCGCGCTGCTGACCGGCCGCAACCATCACCGGGTGGGCTTCGGCTCGATCGCCGAGTACCCCGGCCCGTTCCCCGGCTACACCGCGGCGCGGCCGCGCAGCTGCACCGCGCTGCCGCGGATCTTGAAGGAGAACGGCTATGTCACCGGCGGGTTCGGCAAGTGGCACCTGACCCCGGACAACGTCCAGGGCACGGCCGGCCCGTTCGACCACTGGCCGCAGGCGTGGGGATTCGATCACTGGTGGGGGTTCTTGTCCGGGGCGGCCGGCCAGTACGACCCGATCATCACCCAGGACAACTCCACGCTCGGCGTCCAGGAGGGCAAGGACGGCGCGCCGTACTACTTCCCGGATGACCTGACCGACAAGGCGGTGGAGTGGCTGCATGGCGTGCGGGCGCAGGACGCGGCCAAGCCGTGGTTCATGTACTACTCCACCGGCTGCGCGCACGCGCCGCATCATGTGGCCAAGGCCTGGGCCGATAAGTACCAGGGCAAGTTCGATGACGGCTGGGATGCCCTGCGTGAGCGGACATTCGAGCGGCAGAAGAGGCTCGGGATCATCCCGGCCGGCACGGAGCTGACGAAACGGCCGGACCTGTTCCCGGCCTGGGACTCCCTCTCTGATGCCGAGAAGATGCTGTACGCCCGGCAGATGGAGGTGTTCGCCGGGTTCTCCGAGAATGCCGACTGGAACGTCGGCCGGCTGCTCGATGCCATCGGGGAAATGGGTGACCTGGACAACACGCTCATCTTCTATATCTGGGGGGATAACGGCTCCAGCATGGAGGGCACGGTCACCGGCTCGTTCAACGAGATGACCTTCCTCAACGGCGTCGTGCTCGACCCCGCCCAGCAGATGGCCCTCATCGACTCCTACGGCGGCATCGGGGCCCTGGGCGGCGATCACACGGCGCCGCACTACGCTGCGGCCTGGGCGCATGCCGGAAACACGCCGTTCCAGTGGGGCAAGCAGATGTCCAGCCACCTCGGCGGGGACCGGGACCCGATGGTGATCGCCTGGCCAGGCCGGATCAAGTCCAGCCGCGAGCTGCGCACCCAGTTCACCCACTGCATCGACATCGGCCCGACCGTGCTGGAGGCCGTCGGACTGCCCGAGCCGGCCACGGTCGACGGGATAGGCCAGGAACCGATGGACGGCACCAGCTTCGCCTACACCTTCGGCGACGCGCAGGCCGCCGAGCAGCATACGGTGCAGTACTTCGAGATGTTCGGCAGCCGCGCCATCTACTCCGATGGCTGGTGGGCGTGCACGAGACTGGACAAGGCCCCCTGGGACATGGCGCCGGAGACGATGAAGAGATTCGCCCCTGGCGTGTACGACCCGGAGCAGGACGTCTGGGAACTGTACTACCTGCCCGACGACTTCTCCCAGGCCCGCGACCTGGCTGCTGACCATCCCGGCAAGCTCGCCGAGCTGCAGGAGCTGTGGTGGGCCGAGGCCGAGCGCAACCGGGCGCTGCCGCTACTCGGGGGGTTCTCGGTCTTCTTCGGCATCCTGCCGCCGCTGCCCACCATCACCCGGCTGACGTTCGCCGGCGATGTGCAGAACGTCCAGCGCGGCATGGTGCCCCGCGTCTTCGGGCGGTCCTACGCCATCGAGGCCGAACTTGACGTGCCCGAGACCGGCGCCGAGGGGGTGCTGGTGGCCAACGCCGACTTCATCGGCGGTTTCGGGCTGTGGGTCGACCACGACGGGATGCTGAACCACACCTACTCGTTCCTGGGGGTGGAGACCTACAAGCAGACCTCCACCGAGAAAATCCCGGCCGGCGCGGTAACGGTGAAGATGCTGTTCGAGGCCGACAAGCCCAAACCGGGCACCAGCGGCACCGTGACGCTGTGGGCCAACGACCGGCAGATCGGCGAAGGCCGCATCGAGCACACCGTCCCGGTCGCCTTCTCCAGCTACGCGGGCATGGACATCGGCCGCGACAACGGACTGGTCGTCGACCTCGCCTACGAGGACAAAGCCCCCTACCCCTTCACCGGAACCGTGAAAAAGGTCGTCTTCGACCTCAAGCCCGCAGCCCACGAAGACGAGAAAGCCCTGCACGAGCACGCGCAGATGCAAGCCGTCGGCCACGGAGCCGCCGGCTGAAGACCGCAGAAATGATCCCGGCAACCACCGGCACCTGGACTCGGTGCCCGGCAGCGCCCCGTTCCACAACACCGGCTCGGCTCCCGCACCATTGACTGCGGAACCGGCCCATGGTGGAATCCTCGCCGCCGGCCACGTCCAGTCATGCGGCGGCTGCCAGGCTGGCTGCGAGTGCATGGCCGAAGCCAGGTACAGTCGGTCGGTCAGCTGGCAGGGCTGGCGCCGCGCAGAACTGGTGAATCTGGCCGTCCGCGCCACAACTAACCAGCCAGCCGCCCGCCCGCCCCGATTCGGCGATCCGGCGTCACGCCGGGCCCAAGATCGGATCACGCTCAGTGACTTGCGCTGGTCCGCGCCCGGTGCGCAAGTATCCGCCGTTATGGGCGGCCGCGAGATCGAGGTCAGGCGCACTGGCGACCGCCCAGACCTGGTTATTCTGCGCTCGTGGCCGGTCATGCGTGTGAGCGCACTTTCATCGCGTTGTTCAGCTGAGGTCGGCCCATGCCCGGTAGGCGGTTTGGAGGGCCGATCTGCGGGCGGGGCTGGCAAGGACATCGACGTTGCTGGCCCACTGCTCAATGGATCCGACCCCGGTGGTCAGCCTGGTCACCTGTGGGTCGGTGATATCGGCGAGTAGCGCTTCGCAGACCGCTTGATCGACGGTGCGGTAGGGCCGGTCCCAGAAGCGGGTCACCGCGCATGCAGGGCCGGCAGCCCGCGTGCCCGTTGTGCGCCCCGGAGTACCTCGCAGGCGCCGGAGAGGCCGCTCTCACGGCCGCGCCAGCCTGGCGCCGTCGCGGCTGTCGTGAGCGGGCCCGCCAGCTCCGCTGCGACAGGCAGCGCCTGGAACGCGGTGCCCCGCCATTTCGCATAGGGCGGCCACTGGCGAGACAGGGCGAAGGCCAGCCACATCAGGTCGCCGGCCAGCCGCGCGCTAAGCAGCCGTGAGCCGAACTCATCCCCGCGTTCGGCCGTGCGGCCGATCATCGGCATCTCCTGGCAGAGCCGCTGCCAGCCAGCGGCGAGCACGTACCGTTCGATGTCCGGCGGATACCAGGCCAGCATCGCGCGAACCTGTGCTAGTTCGGAGGTCCGGTCGGCGAACACCGGCCCGGCCGTCACCTCGAGCACACTTTGGCCGGTCAAGATCAGCCAGTCCAGCACCGACAGCCCGCCGGCCGGGTCGATGCCCAGCCGGCTAGCCGCGAAGCCGGCCACGGTCGCCACCTCGACCTTGTGGGACAGCGAGGGGTCCCAGGTAAGGGGAAACCTCACCGGCAATCCCCGGTAGGACTCTGGCAGCTCCCGGTCCAGCAACCCGCTGATCTGCGGCACCGCATCACCGTCGGCCCCATCGACCAGCAGCGTCAGCCGGCACCCCCAGTCGTGATCGCGGCTCATCGCATCATCGAGGCCCAGTACCTCCGATCCCGGGCCAAGCCTCCCGGCCGCGTACCGCAACCTGGGCATCGCCTCAGTCAGCAACGGCTCCACAACATCGGCATGGAACTGCCGGGCCAGCTCGGCCCCGGGCGGGGCACGGTCATTCCACCAGCTGACCAGACATGACCGGGGCCCGGCCAGCCATTTCCAGCGCCACCCGCGCATAGCCGCGATCAGGTAAACCCGTGACCATGGGCGCGAACCGTCGATGGGATGCGCCGTGGTAACCGCGACCGTCGGCAAGCTCAGCTTTGCCATGGCCCGCAGCGGCTTCACGCTCAGTAACGAACACTCGGCCCGACTTGACGCACACTGCCACCGATCGGTGCGCGAGGACGGCTTGGCGCTTGGGCGCACCGAATGGGCGATTCTGCGCCGCTGCCTGCGGTCAGGATCTTGTCATCAACACGACGCATAGTCGGCAGGGAGGATCTGTCTCGCCGCCGACCGGCTCTGGAGATCCTCCCGGTTCACCTAACGTAGCGAAAGCATGGCTGCGCAGAGGAGATGGCCACCGCTCAAGCAGGAGCCGCTCGGATTACCGATTGGCTACCAGTTTGGCTGTTCGAGAGCGAAGGCAGTGACACAGCCGTATCCCCGGCCGTGCAGTGCCCTCCTGACCTGCATCGGCTTCAGGCCGGACAAGGACCTTAAGCTTCGTGCAGGATGCTGAGTTGCAAGCACTCAGAGATCATTTTCGAAGATCGGAACATGCCTTTGACCTGCGGAAACGTGGAGCTAAGGGGACTCGAACCCCTGGCCTCTTGCATGCCATGCAAGCGCTCTACCAACTGAGCTATAGCCCCTCGGAGCGTCCGGCCCATCGGGCCGCAGCGCCCCGCCAGTGTACAAGAAGCTTGCGGACTGCCGTCCCGCGCCTGCGGGTCGCTGACCACAGCCGCTGTGGCTTACTCCAGGACAGCGCCCAGGCTCATCGGGCGCCAGGCCCAGCACGAGGGTTCGCTCAGGGGCTTAGCTCCGATTCCGAGCCCACCCCTGCGCCCGGACCACGCCTGGATCCGCCATCGCATCCGGCGCCGACACCGGCACTGGCTCCGGCAGCTTGCCCACGTTGTGTTCCAGCAGCCGCCAGCGGCCGGCTCGACGGCCGAGTACTGACCACGCGCAATTCGCGAGCGACCCAAGCACCTTTACCTGTTCCGGCAATCCCAGCAGGCGTGACATTCCCATGCCGATCGCGGCTCCGTGGCTGACCACGACGGTCAGCGACCCGGCGGGCATGCTGTCCGCGATCCGCTCGAAGGCCTTGGCCGCGCGGTCGGCGACTGCAGCGGTCGGCTCACCTTCCGGCGGCGACCAGGTCTGGTACTCCTCCGGGTAAAACTGCCGGATCTCCTGGTCGGTCAGCCCTTCCCAGGCGCCACCGTGCCGCTCCCGCAGGTCCTTGTCCAGGTTCACCGGCAGGCCGGTCAGGCGGGCCAGCGGCTCGGCGGTGCTGGCCGCACGAGCGAGGTCGGAAGAGTAGATAGCGGCTGGGTTCAGCGCGGCGATCAGCCGGGCTGACCGCTGCGTCTGCCGCACGCCGGCCGCGTTGAGCCCGACGTCGCTCTGGCCCTGGAAGCGCCGCTCCAGGTTCCACTGCGTCTGGCCGTGTCGCCACAGCAGCAGCGTGACTGGCCTTTCGGCCTCACGATCCGGTACCGGACCAGCCGCACGATCCGGTCCGACATCCTCGCCTGCCCCTGGATCCGCGCCGGGATCAGGAGCCGCCGCCGTCAGCGGGAGTCCCTGAGGCGAGGACCGGCACCACCGGCACCACCGGCACCACCGGCACCATTGACACCGCGGGCACCGCGCAGTCCACCGGAGACGCCAACATCGCCCAGCAGGCCGACTCCCCCCGCGCTCCCGGCGGTGCCGGGACGGCCGACGATCACGGGCTCGGGCAGCGGGATCACCGGGCAGTCCTTCCACAGCCGCTCAAGCGCGTAGAAGACGCGCTCCTCCGCGTGCTGAACGTGGATGACCACGTCAAGGTAGTCCAGCAGGACCCACCGGCCTTCGCGCTCGCCTTCACGGCGCACGGGTTTAGCACCGGCCTTGCGCAGCCTGTCCTCGACCTCATCAACGATCGCCTTGACCTGGCGATCGTTGGCTGCCGAGCAGAGCAGGAACGCGTCAGTGATGACGAGCTGCTCGCTCACGTCGTAGGCAATGATGTCGGTAGCGAGCTTGTCTGCCGCGGCACCCGCGGCAATCGTCACTAGCTCGACTGCCCTGTCAGTGGCGGTCACGTGTGCTGCTCGTCCTCCTCCGCTGAGCCTGTTCCCCTACCATCGCACAATTAGCGCCGGGGTTCGCGCAAGTAGCGCCGGGGTTCGCGCAGTGGCGCCGGGCCTACGCAGGCCAGTTCAGGGTATCTCGGCGGCCCGGGTGCACAGGCTCACCTCGCGTGCGACCACGGCGAGCAGGCGAGGGCGACGAGGCGGGCCGGGGCGGCGGCGGTGCGGCGGCGCCCGTTAGGTCAGGTGCTCCCGTCCCGGTACAGACCACGCTTTGCGATGTACTGCACTATCCCGTCGGGCACGAGGTACCAGATCGGCTCGCCGATCCTGACCCGGTCCCGGCACGCGGTCGACGAGATCGTCAGGGCCGGGATCTCAATCAGGCTGACCCGCTCGTCGGGCAGCCCGGCGCCAGACAGCCGGTGGCCGGGGCGGGTGCACCCGACGAAGTGCGCCAGCTCGAACAACTCATCCGCGTTCTGCCAGGACATCAGCTGATCCAGCGCGTCGGCACCGGTGATGAAGAACAGCTCGGCGTCCGCCCCCCGGGCCGCGCGCAGCTCATGCAGCGTGTCGATCGTGTACGTCGGGCCGGGCCGGTCGATATCCACCCGGCTGACCGAGAACCGCGGGTTGGATGCCGTCGCGATGACCGTCATCAGGTAGCGGTCCTCGGCCTGCGACACGACCCGGTCATCCTTCTGCCAGGGCCGGCCGGTCGGCACGAACACGACCTCGTCCAGCGAGAAGAAATGCCCGACCTCGCTCGCCGCGACGAGGTGGCCATGGTGAATCGGGTCGAAGGTGCCGCCCATCACGCCGATCCGCTTGGCGGGTGATCCCCCAGCGTCCATGTCGAGAGGGTAACGGGCGGCCATCACCCCCTGCGAGCAGCCTCCCCGTCGGCCGCCGACGGGCGACGGCCGACCGGCCACGGCGGACCGGGCACGCCCGACCGGCCACGCCCGACCGATGGCGGCCAACGCCCGCCATATGGCCATTGCGGCGTCATGCGCGGGTTGCCATACTTTGCCCGAACCGAGCGCCCGCAGGTACCGGGCGCCACGGCGGCGACCGCGACTCCCTGGAGGAGAAATGCCGAGCGGATTAGGCCGGATACTGACCAGCCATGCGGGCAGCCTCCCGCGCCCAGAGGACCTGATCAAGCTCAACCACCAGCGGGCAGCCGCTCACTTTGCGGCCGCCGGCGCCGCCGCCGACTCCGCGACCGCCCGCTCTGCAATCGCCGACTCTGCGACCGCTGGCCTCGCGGCCGGCGGACCGGCGGCCGGCGGCCGCGCGACTCCTGGCTTCGCCGCCGGCGCGGCCCCCGACGAGCAGGAATACCAGCGGAAACTCAGCGCCGCGGTCACCGAAGTCGTCGCGCGCCAGCAGCAGGCCAGGGTCGATCTGGTCAACGACGGCGAGTACGGGCATTCGATGGGGCACCGCTACGACTTCGGCCCGTGGTGGACCTACGTATTCCAGCGCCTCGGCGGCCTCGAGATGGTCCCGCCGAGCCAGATCAGGCCCCCGCGGATCAAGCCGAGGGAACCCGGAGACGTCGTTCTTTCCACCTTCCCCGAGCGCAGGGACTGGGTCCAGTTCGCCGAGGCCTACGGCGACCCGAACTCGGGCGTCGCGCTGCCCAACCGGGAGAACAGGCCGACCGTCCCGGTCTGCCGGGGCCCGATCAGCTACCGCGGCGAAGACGCGCTCCGCGGCACCATCGCCAACTTCAAGGCCGCGCTGGGCACCGCCGGGCTCGCCGAGGGGTTCCTGAACGCGGTGGGGCCGGCCAGCTGCGCGCGATTCGCCAACGAGTTTTACGAGTCTGACGAAGAACTGCTCTACGCCTGCGCGGATGCCATGCGCGCGGAATACAAGACGATCATCGACGCGGGCCTTGTCCTGCAGATCGACGATCCGGCGATCGCCGAGAACTGGGATCAGATCAATCCGGCGCCGACGGTCGAGGCCTACCAGCGCTTCACGATGATCCGCGTCGAGGCGCTCAATCACGCGCTCAGCGGACTGCCCGCCGAGCGCATCCGATTTCACCTGTGCTGGGGCAGCTGGCATGGCCCGCACGTCACCGACCTGCCGATGGCCGACATCATCGGCCTGCTGCTCTCGATCAACGCGAGCGCGTACTCCTTCGAGGCCGCCAACGTCCGGCACGAGCACGAGTGGAAGGTGTGGCGTGATGTCACGCTGCCGGACGGCAAGGTGATCCTGCCCGGCGTCGTCACCCATTCGACGAACGTGGTCGAGCACCCCGAGCTCGTCGCCGACCGGATCGTCCGGTACGCGGAGATCGTCGGCCGGGACAACGTGATCGCGTCCACCGACTGCGGGCTCGGCGGCCGCGTGCACCCGCAAATCGCCTGGGCCAAGCTCGGCACGCTCGCCAGCGGCGCCGAGCTGGCGACCCGGCGGCTCTGGCGCTGAGCCGGCCCGGCGTGCCTGGCCGCCCGCCCGGCCGGTGAGTTAGCTTGTACCGGCATGACGTGGCAACCGGAACTTGACGAGCTGCGCCGCCGGCGGGCGCTCGCGGAGCGGATGGGCGGGCCGGAGAAGATCCGGCGCCAGCATGACGCTGGCCGGCTCACCGTCAGGGAACGCATCGCGGCGCTGCTCGACCGGGGCTCGTTCCACGAGACCGGAGTCCTCGCGGGCACCGCCTACGACGACGATGGCGGGCTGGCATCCTTCACCGCGGCCAACTTCGTCGCCGGGACCGGCCGCATCGCCGGGCGCAAGGTCGTCGTCGGCGGTGACGATTTCACCATCCGCGGCGGCGCGGCGGACGCCGCGATCATCGGCAAGCAGATCTACGCCGAGCGGCTGGCGAACGAGCTGCGGCTGCCGCTTGTCCGGCTCGTGGAAGGCACCGGAGGCGGCGGCAGCGTCAAGATGCTGGAGCAGATGGGGCACACCTACGTGCCCGTCAACCCCGGCTGGGACCACGTCGTCGACAACCTGTCGGTCGTGCCGGTGGTGGCCGCCGGCCTCGGGCCGGTAGCAGGCCTCGGCGCCGCCCGGCTCTGCATGGCGCACCTGTCGATCCTGGTCGAGGGCACGCCGGGTATTCGGCGTCGGCGGCGCCGGCCTGGTCAACCGCCACCGGCTGACCCGCCGCTGGGCCTGGCCGTCCGCCGACTGGGGCTCACTGCCGGTCGAGGGCGGCACCGAGGCCGCCTACCGGGCCGAGCTTGAGCGTGCCGACGATCCCGCCGCCACGCTCGCCGCGATCAGGGAGCGGCTCGACGCCGTGCGCAACCCGCTGCGGACCGCGGAACGATTCGGCATCGAGGAGATCATCGACCCGCGCGAGACCAGGCCGCTGCTGTGCGAGTGGGTACGCGACGCCTATGCCACGGCGCCCCCCAGTCCCGGCAGGCCGTCCTTCGGCACCCGGCCCTGACCGGCACGCCGGGCCGGCGCCCGGCGTGCTCGGACACTGCCCAAGCACTGGTGGAACGGATTCTCAGTCGGCCAGCGCGCCCGGATCGGCCGGCACATCGATGGCGTGCTCCCGCAACGCCGCCAGGGGCACCACGTCCAGGGCGCGCTCGTGGGTAGAAGCCAGCACGACGTACGCCGCGGCGCCATCGCGATGCGCCCGCATCCAGTTCGCCGCCGTCACGCACCAGCGGTCCCCCGGCACCAGCCCGGGGAACTCGTACTGCGGCACCGGGGTGCGCAGGTCGTTCCCGATCCGGCGCTGATGCTCAAGGAACTCGTCGGTCACCACCGCGCAGATCGTGTGGCTGCCCCGGTCCTCGGGCCCGGTATTGCAGCAGCCGTCCCGGTAGAACCCGGTGACCGGGTCGGTGCCGCACGGCTCAAGCTCGCCGCCCAGCACGTTGCGCTCGCCCATCAGCCCAGTATCCCGCAACTGCCGGGTCAGGTCCGCCGTCACGTGCCTCGGCCTTGCCCGGTGCACCTACGATGGCGGGTATGACCTCTGTGCCCGACCGCTCCCGGGTGCGTCTCCCCGGTATCAGCTCACGTGCTTACGAGCATCCCGCCGACCGTTCCGCGCTGGTGGCGATGCGCAAACTGACCGGGTTCGACGTGCTGCTGCGCCGTCTGGCCGGACTCTTCAGTGATCGCAGCCTGCGGCTGGTGTTCCTCGCCAGCGGCGTCAAAGCGTCCCAGGACCAGTTCCCGCAGCTTTACCAGATGCTGCTGGACGGCTCCTACGTGCTGGACCTGCCGTCCGTGCCGGAGCTGTTCATCAGGCAGGACCCGCTCGTCAACGCGATGACGCTCGGCACCGACAAGCCATTCATCGTGATCACGACCGGCATGGTGGACCTGTTCGACGCCGAGGAGATGCGGTTCGCGATCGGGCACGAGCTCGGGCATGTGCTGTCCGGCCACTCGGTGTACCGCACGATGCTCTACCACTTGATCAGGCTGGCCGCCCGGGTGGCCTGGATGCCGATCGGTTACATCGGGCTGCGCGCGATCATCTGGGCGCTGGAAGAGTGGTACCGCAAGTCCGAGCTGTCCTGCGACCGGGCAGGGCTGCTGGCCGGCCAGGACGTGGAAGCGGCCCGCCGCGCGCTGATGAAGACCGCGGGCGGATCCCGGATGTCCGAGCTGAGCCACGACGCGTTCCACGCCCAGGCACGCGAGTACGACGCCGTTCCTGACGTGCGCGAGGGCCTGCTGAAGCTGCTCCAGCTTGAGGGCAACACGCACCCGTTCGCGGTGGTCAGGTTCGCCGAGCTCGACCGGTGGGCGGCCGAGGGCGAGTACCGCGACATCCTTGCCGGGAACTACCCGCGCCGCGAGGACGACGCCGACGCGTCGGTCAGCGAGGAAGTCAAGGCGGCGGCGCGCTCCTACCAGGAATCCTGGAGCCGCACCTCCGACCCGTTCGTCGGCATGGTCCGCGGCGTCGCGGAATCCGCCGTCGGCGCCGGAGAGCGCCTGTTCAGCCGCTTCGGCAACCGCGACAACGAATAGGAGCCGACCGGCCCCAGGAGTCACGTATTCGGAGTCACGTATTCCTTGATCGCGGATGATTCACGGGGCTGCCACCCCCCGATGTTCCGTGATCATGGAAGCCCGATTTCGGCGACGGAGTTGATCGGCTTCAGGCCGGCCAGGACGCTCGGCGCCGGGCCGGGATGCACTACCCCGAGGCGCTGAGTGGCCCGGGTCAGGCCCACGTAAAGGTCGTTGAGCCCGCGGGCCGACTCGGCCACGATCTGGCCCGGATCAGCGATCAGCACATCGTCGAACTCCAGGCCCTTGGCCTGCCGGACCGTCAGCACCACGACCGGTTTCTCAAGATCGGGGTCCGCGCTACCCGCGGGGCCGCTTCCCGCGCCGCTGCCAGCGGCGGCGCCAGCGGGCCGGCCGTCGGCGGGCTGACCATCGGCGGGCAGTGCACCGGCGACGGCGCCGCTGAGCTCGCCGAGCCGTGCCGCGGGCACGATCACGGCCAGCCGGCCGTCGCCAGCCAGCACGGCGGCGCGCGCGGCGGCCGCCGCCACGGTGTCAGCGAACTCGCCGGGAGCCGCCTGCAGCCGCCACGGCGCGGTCCCCGACTCCCGCACCGACCTCGGCAGCTCGAGCTCAGGGTCGATCGCGGCCAGCACGTCGGCGGCCACGGCCATGATCTCGGCCGGTGCCCGGTAGTTGATGGTCAGCCCGGCCAGCCGCCAGCGGTCGCCCAGGTACGGGCCGAGCATCTGCTCCCAGGATGCCGCGCCGGCCAGGTCGCCGGTCTGCGCGATGTCCCCGACGATCGTCATCGACCTGGCCGGGCAGCGGCGCATCAGCATCCGCCAGGCCATCTCCGACAGCTCCTGCGCCTCGTCCACGATCACGTGGCCGAAGGCCCAGGTCCGGTCCGCGGCGGCCCGCTCGGCCGCGGTCAGGAACTCGTCTTCCTCGTGCCGTGCCGCCAGCCGGCTGGCGTCCACCAGGTCGGCGCCCATCAGGATCTCGGGATCGTCGCCGTCGTCCCGCGACATGATGTCGAGCACGCCCTGGGCATAGCCGACCCGCGCCCGCCGCTCGCGCTCGGCGCGGGCCCTGGCCGCCATGTCGTCCTCGCCCAGCAGCTCAGCCGCCTCGTCGAGCAGCGGCACGTCGGCCGGCGTCCACTCGCCGCCAGCCCCGGCCCGCCCGTCCTGCTCAGCCAGGCCAGTCTCCGCGCCACGCACGAGCAGGGCACGCTCGGCCGGCGTGAGCCAGGGCGCGGCAGCGGCGAGGCGCCGCGGCGAGGCGAACAGCTCGGCCAGCAGCCGCTGCGGCGTCAGCGCCGGCCACAGCTGGTCGATCGCCGCGCGCACGCGCGGGTCGGCGCGCAGTTCCTGCCGCAGCTCGGCGATATCCGCATCATCGAGCAGGTTCGCCTCGCCGAGCACGTTCGCGCCGAGCCGGCCGGCCACCAGCCGGGTGAGCGCGCTGAGCATCTCCCGGGCGAAGACTCCCCTGGCCTGGTTGTGCGGCCGGCGGGACCGGCGGGCCCGCTCTCGTGCCTTCGCGCATGCCTGCCGGCTGATCAGGTACGTATCCCGCTCGAACGTTATCTCCAGCCCGCCGGCCGGCACCTGCTGCCGGTCGCGCACCGCGGACGCGACAGCGCGCGCCATCCGCAGGCTGCCCTTGATCACGGCGCCCGCCGGCGGCTCGGACGCGGTGGCCGTGATGCCGGGGTAAAGCCCGGCCATCGTGGACAGCAGCACGCTGGTCTCCCCGAGCGACGGCAGCACCTGCCCGATATAGCGGAGGAACGTGGCATTCGGGCCGACCACGAGCACGCCGCGCTTCAGCAGCTGACGACGGTGGGTGTAGAGCAGGTAGGCGGCCCGGTGCAGGGCCACGGCCGTCTTGCCGGTGCCCGGGCCGCCCTGCACGACAAGGACGCCGGCCAGCGCGGACCGGATGATGTGGTCCTGCTCGGCCTGGATGGTCTCGACGATGTCGCTCATCCGCCCGGTGCGGCTCGCGCTCATCGCGGCCAGCAGCGCCGACTCGCCGGTGAGTCCCTCGCGGCGGGTCGGGTCGGCCGCCGCCAGGTCCAGCACCTCGTCGTCCAGGCTGACGACTCTCCTGTCCCTCGTCTCGATGTGCCGCCGCAGCGTCACGTTCTCTGGCGCGACCGCGGTAGCCAGGTAGAAGGGCCGCGCGGCCGACGCGCGCCAGTCCATCAGCAGCTGCTCGTAGTCCTCGGAATCGCCGTGCATCCCGAGCCGCCCGATATAGCGGCGCTCTCCATCACGAAAGTCGAGCCGTCCGAAGCAGAGACCGTTCTCCGCCGCGTCGAACTGCGCGATCCGCTGGTTGTACATAGCGCTGAACGCCTCGCGCTCGGTCCTGGCCTGATGCGTCCCGCCGGTCTGCCGCAATACGCCGGCTAGCCGGGCTGACGTGCGTTCCCGCAGGTCGTCGAGTCGCCGGTAAAGCATCGAGATGTAGTCTTGCTCGCGGTTCAGCTCCCCATCTGACAACCAGAATCCCCTTCAGCCTCGCACCGGCAGCCCGCGCGGACTTCGGCGGCATGCCACCAGGAGCGCAGCAGCCGCGAACGCCAAGCATAGATGCGTCCGGCCGGTCCGGCGACGCCGCCGGTCCCCGCTGCCTACCGGGATTGCTCCCGCTCCTGCCGGCGTCTCGCCCGCGCTGCCTGCAGGGCGACCGCCCACCGGCTGGCCCGGGCGGCGGCGCGGGCCGCCAGCGGGCCGGCCACGGCGAGGACGAACACGTAGGCCGCGGCGAGCGGGCCCAGGTGGCTGTTCAGCCCGGCCGCGACGGCCAGTCCCGCGATCACGATGCTGAACTCGCCGCGGGCGATGAGCACCGTACCCGCCCGGATCCGGCCAGGGAGCTCGAGCCCGGCCCGGCGGGCCGCCAGGTACCCGGTGACGACCTTGCCGGCCAGGCCCACCGCGGCCAACGCGGCGGCGATGCTGGCCACCGGGAGGAGCAGGGCCGGGTCGGTCTGCAGGCCGAAGAAGACGAAGAACACCGCCGCGAACAGGTCGCGCAACGGGGCGATCCGGACCCGGGCGGAGTGCGCCAGCGGCCCGGACAGCGCAATCCCGACCAGGAACGCCCCGACCGCCGCGGACACCTGGAGCTTCTCGGCAAGCCCGGCGACCAGCAAGGTCAGCCCGAGCACCTTCAGCAGGAGCACCTCCTCGCCGGGGCTCGCCACGAACGACTCGACGACGTTCCCGTACCGCAGCGCGATGATCAGGATGACCGTGATGGCCGCCGCCGCGATCGCGAGCGTCCTGGCGCCCGCCAGCACGCCATTGCCTGCCAGCACGGTCGTGAGGACGGGGAGGTAGGCAGCCATCGCGAGATCCTCGAGCACCAGCAGCGACAGCACGACGGGTGCTTCCGCGTGCCCGGCCCAGCCAAGGTCGGTGAGCAGCTTGGCGGCGATACCGGACGATGTCACGTACGTGATGCCCGCCAGCGCCACGGCGGCGGCCGGCCCCCAGCCGAGCAGCAGCGCGCACGCCGCCCCGGGCATGGCGTTGACCACCAGGTCGATGAGCCCGGCCGGAGCGGACCGCCGCAACTCGGAGATGAGCTCGTTCGCGGTGTACTCCAGGCCGAGCGTGAAGAGCAGCAGCACCACGCCGATCTCGGCGCCGGTGGAGATGAACTCCTTGCTGGTCGCCAGCGGCAGGATGCCGCCCTTTCCGAAGGCGAGGCCAGCCAGCAGGTACAGCGGGATCGGCGAGATGCCGGCCCGGGCAGACAACGCGGCCAGCAGCCCGAGCACGGTGATCACTGCACCGATCTCGATCAGCAGCTGCGATGTGCCGTGCATCAGGTCAGGGGGATGGCATGGCGGCCGCCCGGGCTTAGGTCACGGCCCGGGCGCCTTGCGGCAATGGCGCGCCGGCCAGCAGGTCGGTGCCCGCGTCGACGACGGCGCCCAGCGCGATGCGCTGGATCCACGGGCCGAACGAGATCCTGGCCACGCCGAGTTCCGCCAGGTCCTGCTGGGACGGCGAACCAGGACGGCCGATCACGCTGACCTTCCGCTGGCCGATGCCGTCCACCAGCGCGCCGATCGTGGCGGTGTCCAGCTGGCCCGGCACGAACACGCAGGCTGCCCCGGCGTCCAGGAATGCGCGGCCGCGCTCTATCGCTTCGGCGAGCACGGCCGCCGGATCCCGGCCGGCCGCCAGCATGAAGGCATCGGTCCGCGCGTTCAGCACGAACGGGACGCCCTCCGCCTCCCCGGCCCGGACCGCCGCCGAGACTGCGGCGACGGCGTCGCTCAGCGGCCGCATCTTGTCCTCGATGTTGCCGCCGACGACCCCGGCGCCGATCGCCCGGCGCACGGTCGTCCCTGCGTCGCCGTAGCCCGCCTCGAGATCGGCAGTGACCGGCAGGTCAACGGCGGCGGCGATCCGGCCGATCGCGGTGATCATCTCATCTAGCGGAATCCGCTCCCCGTCCGGATACCCGTGCGAGGCGGCGATCGAGTGGCTAGCGGTAGCGATCGCCCGGCAGCCCGGCAGCCCGGCCACGATCTTCGCGCTGATGGCATCCCAGACATTGACGAGGACGAGTAGTTCGGGGTCGTGGTGCAGCCTGAGCAGTTCGGCGGCCTTGGCGGGCATCGTCATATCCCGGACCCTATCGTCGGGCGGCAAGCCCCTGCTTCGGCGTCCGACGGCGAGTACAGGAAGATAGCTACCGGACAGGAGGGTGCATGGTCGAGCTGAAGACCTCCGGCGAGATCGCCGCGATGCGCGAGGCGGGGCGGGCAGTCGCCGCGGTACTGGCTGCCGTCCAGGAGAACGCGGCCGCCGGGGTAACCCTGCGGTCATTGGACGCGCTAGCCCGCTCGGTCCTGGCCGAGCACGGGGCGACGTCGACCTTCCTTGGCTACCAGCCGGGGTTCGCCCCTACTGCGTTCCCCGCCGTGATCTGCTCCTCCGTGAACGACGCGGCCCTGCACGGCATCCCGGACGACTACCGGCTCCGGGACGGTGACCTGCTCAGCATCGACTGTGGCGCCGAGATCGGGGGCTGGGCGGGCGATGCGGCCGTCACGTTCATCGTCGGCACGCCACGCTCCGCTGACGCCAGGCTGGCGGAGACGACCCGCCGCGCGCTGCAGGCCGGGATCGGCGCCGCCGCGCCCGGCGCCCGGCTCGGTGACATCTCGCACGCGATCGGCCGGGTCGGCCGGACGGCCGGCTACGGGATCAATACCGATTTCGGCGGTCACGGGATCGGCCGTCACATGCACGAGGATCCGTCGCTGCCGAATGAGGGCAGGCCGAAGCGCGGCATGACGCTGCGGCCGGGGCTGGCGCTGGCCATCGAGCCGTGGTTCATGGCCGGCGGCCGAGACGGCTACCGCATCGACGACGATGGCTGGACGCTGCGCACCGCCGACGGCAGCCGGGCCGCGCACTTCGAGCACACGGTCGCGATCACGGACGACGGCCCGCTGGTCATGACGCTCCCCTGAGATCTGCCGAGCCACCCGATCAGCCGCCCGCCCGGAAAGGACTATGGTGCCGAGCCGATTTCTCTACCTGGTCAGACACGGCGAGGCTGACGATGACGACGGCGCGCTGACACAGGCCGGCCGGCAGCAGGCGATGGCAGCCGGCGACCGGCTGCGTGATATCCGGTTCTCGGCCATCCGGCACAGTCCGCTGCAGCGTGCCGAGGAGACGGCGGAACTGATCGCGGACTACCAGCATGGTGTCCCGGTCGGCCCGTCCGGCCTGCTCGGCGACTATCTGCCGCCGGTTTCCGGCCAGGCAGGCCTGCTGCCGTCCTTCACCAGGCTCATCGACGGCTATTCCCCGGAGGAGCGGGCCGAGGGGGCCGAGCTCGCCGCGGCCGCCATCGAGCGTTACGCCCGTCCGTCCGGCCGGGACGGCAGCGAGCTGCTCGTGACGCACAACTTCCTGATCGGCTGGTTCGTCCGGCACGCCCTCGATGCGCCGGACTGGCGATGGCTGGGCCTGAACCAGTGCCACGGCGCCATCACCGTGATCCTCTACCGGGCCGGGCAGCCCCCGTCCCTGGTCGCCTTCAACGACACCGGCCACCTGCCGCCGCGACTGCGCTGGACCGGCTTCCCGCCCGAGCTCGTGCCGCCGCACGCCGAGCCGGGATGACAGCGGCGCCCGTCAGCTGCGCAGCCCCTGCTGCCCGGCCAGCGGCGCCCAGCAGGGATGCGGGCCGAGCGCGGCGGTGAGCCCGTCGCGGCCCGCCGTGTTCAGCCGGACCGCGCGCGGCGTCCTGCGGCGGACCAGCCAGCCACGTTCCAGCAGGCAGGAGAGCAGCGCAGCGCCGGTTGCGCCGGCCAGGTGCGGCTTGCGCTCCGACCAGTCCAGGCAACTACGCAGCCGGGGACGGCGGCGGCCGGCCGGCTGGCTATCGTCTATCCCTAGCATCGCCAGGGCCGCGGGCGCGGCCGGGGCAAGCTCGGGGGTGCCGTCGTCTTCGCCGACGATCAGCAGGTCATGCAGGGCCACGGCCAGGCTGCCGGCCAGATGGTCGTAGCAGGTGCGGGCGAACCTGAGTTCGGCCGGGGTGCGGCTGCCCGGCAGCACGCCGCCGGGCTTGCTGTCTGGCCCGCCGGTGCCCGCGGCATCGTCAGCAGATCCGGGCACCGGCAGCGTGTCCATGACCTCAAGCAGCCCGGCCACCTCGGGGCCGGCCAGCCGGTAATAGCGGTGCCGCCCCTGAGCGTGCACCAGGACGAGGCCGGCGCTCTGCAGCCGGGCCAGGTGCTCGCTCGCGGTGGACAGCGCGACATGACTGGCGCGGGCGAGCTCGCCGACGGTGCTCCCCCGCCCGTCCAGCATCAGGGTCAGCAACTGCGCCCTTGTCGTGTTGCCGAGCAGGGCGCCGAGCTCGGCTATCCGGGATCGGCTCACCCGGCCACTGTAGGCACGAGACGCTTCGGCGCATGCCGAAGCGTCGCTGTCTACGGTGGCCGACATGACCATCTCAGGCAGCCCGGACTGGCCCGGCCCGGCCGGGCCAGTCCGGGCTGCCGGCCAGCGACGGGAGCGACGATGACAGCGAACCAGGAATTCACCGCACTGCACCATGGCGACACGCCCTTCGTGCTGCCCAACGCGTGGGACGTCGGCTCCGGGCTCTTCCTGGCCGATGCCGGATTCCTCGCCGTCGGTACGACCAGCCTCGGGATGAACGCCGCCGTCGGCCTGCCGGACGGGGCAGGGGCCGGCCTCGATGCCGCCGTTGACCTCGGCTGCACGCTGGCCAGGCGGCTGCGGGTGCCGGTCACCGTCGACATCGAGGGCGGCTTCTCCGCCGACCCGGCGGATGTCGCCGCGCTGGCGGCGCGGCTGGCCGACGCCGGGGTGGCCGGCCTCAACCTGGAGGACAGGCTGCCCGGCGGCGGTCTCCGCCAGGCCGCTGAGCATGCCGTGTTCATCGAGGCCGTCGCTGCGGCGGCACCGGGCCTGTTCGTGAACGCCCGCACCGACACGTACTGGCTCAAGACGCCCGCGCTGCCGGGGCGGCTGGGCGAGACGCTGCGCCGGGCGGCCGCCTACCGGGCGGCCGGCGCGCACGGCCTGTTCGTCCCCGGGCTCGCCGAGGCCGACATCGCGGCCGTGGCTGCCGGAGCCGGGATCCCGCTGAACGTGCTCTGGCAGCCCGGCACCCGGCTGGCGGAGCTGGCCAGTGCCGGAGTCGCCCGGGTGAGTACCGGGTCGGCGCCCTACCGGGCAGCGCTCGCCGCCGCTCTCCGGACGGCAGCCGAGGCTCGCGAGGTGCCGGCCCCGCCGGCCGGCCCGGTGAGTTACGACGAAGTGCAGCGCGTGCTCGCCGCCAGGGCTTAGCAGTTAAGTTCTTGCACGTTATAGCGTGCAAGAACTTAACTGCTGTTCGATGGAGATCAGCCGGAGAGGCGGCGGTCGGTGCCGCGCGGGCCGAAGCCCGCTCCGGTCGGCAGGTCCGGATCCCAGTCGAACACGACGGCGTTGGACTCCTCGCCGATCAGAACCTCGGCCCCCGGCTCCGCGCCCGCCGCGGCGAGCGCTTCCTCGATCCCGAGCTTGGCGAGCCTGTCGGCGAGGTAACCGACCGCCTCGTCATTGCTGAAGTCGGTCTGCAGAATCCACCGCCGTGGTTTCTCGCCGCGGACGGTGAAGCTGTTCTCGCCGGTCCTGACCACCTCGAACGTCGGTCCGGCGACCGGCTCGGGCCGGATGACCAGCCGGGTGGGCTCGAGGACCGGCGCCGCCGCGCGAGCCGCTGAGATCACGCTGGCCAGCGCGAACGCCAGCGGCCGCAGGCCTTCCCTGGTTGCCGCCGATACCTGGCAGACGGTCAGGCCGCGGGCGGCAAGCACCGGCGCCACCTGGTCCGCGCGCTCGCGCGCGGCTGGCACGTCGATCTTGTTGAGCGCGACGATCCTCGGCCGGTCACCCAGGTAAGCGCCGGTAGCGGCCTCATAGGCGGCTAGTTCCGCCTCGATCACGTCCAGGTCGGCGAGCGGCTCCCGGCCAGGTTCCTCCACGGCACAGTCGAGTACGTGCACCAGGACCGTGCAGCGCTCCACGTGCCGGAGGAAGTCGAGCCCGAGGCCCTTGCCGTGGCTCGCGCCCGGGATCAGGCCTGGCACGTCGGCGACCACGAACTGGGTCTCCCCCGCCTCGGCCACGCCCAGGTGCGGGATCAAGGTGGTGAACGGGTAATTGGCGATCTTGGGCCGGGCCGCCGATAGCACGGCGATGAGCGAGGACTTACCGGCGTTCGGGAAGCCGACGAGGCCGGCATCGGCGACCGTCTTGAGTTCCAGTACCAGCGTCCGTGCGGCGCCTGGCTCGCCGCGCAGGGCGAAGCCGGGGGCCTTGCGCCGGGCTGAGGCCAGCGCGGCGTTCCCCAGCCCGCCGCGGCCACCGCGGGCGGCGACGAACCTGGTGCCCGCGCCGATCAGGTCGGCCAGGATCTCGCCGTCCTGGGTTTTGACCACGGTGCCGTCCGGCACGCGCAGCACGAGGTCAGCGCCCTCGGCCCCGCTCCGGTGGGAGCCGGCGCCTGGCTTGCCGCTGCCTGCCCGCCGCAGCGGCCTGCGATGGAAGTCCAGCAGCGTCGCCGCGCCGCGATCGACCTCGATGATCACATTTCCGCCGCGGCCGCCGTTGCCGCCATCCGGCCCGCCGAGCGGCTTGAACTTCTCCCGGTGGATCGAGGCGCAGCCGTGGCCGCCGTCCCCCGCCTGCACGCGCACCTCAGCCTGATCAGCGAACTCAGCCACTACCGCACCTCCCATCGGTCTCGACGGCCGGACACATCGAGGGCGGACCGGCGACCCGGTCCGCCCTCGATATGACGCCTGCTTGATGGCCCCCGGCTGAGCTATCCCGCCGGCCGGGCTCTGCTGCCTACGCTAGCCTGTCTGGTCAGCAGCGACGTCCGCGACCGGCAGCACGCTGATAGCGCGCCGCCCGCGCCGGGTGCCGAACTGAACCGTACCGGAAACGAGCGCGAACAAGGTGTCGTCCCCGCCGCGGCCGACACCGGGGCCCGGGTGAAAGTGCGTACCGTGCTGGCGCACGATGATCTCGCCGGCGCCGACGAGCTGCCCGCCGAACCGCTTCACGCCGAGCCGCTGGGCATTCGAGTCCCGGCCGTTCCGGCTGGACGAGGCGCCCTTCTTGTGTGCCATCTCAGCCCTTCTTCCCCGAGCTGGCTGCTGCCTTCCCGGCGCTGATCTTGGTGATCTTCACCTGCGTGTACTTCTGCCGGTGACCAAGCCGGCGCCGGTAACCGGTCTTGTTCTTGTAATGAACCATGTTGATCTTGGGCCCGCTGGCCGGGCCGATGATCTCCGCCGTGACCTGGTACCTGCCGAGCACGGCCGGGTCGCTGATGACCTTGTCGTCGTCGACGACGAGCACGGCGGGAAGCGTCAGGCTGGACCCGACCTCGCCGGCGAGCTTGTCAACGGTCAGGACGTCGTCAACGGACGCCTTCTCCTGCCTGCCGCCGCAGCGCACGATCGCGTACACCGTGAACTCTCTCTCCCTTATGCTGGCCCGCCGCGAGATTCGCGGAATCAGCTCGACATCGAAGCAAGCGGGCTGCTGCCTTGCGCACGGCGTGGCCAGCGGCAGAAATACCGCTGGATCTCTGCTGTGCGCCGACCACAAAGGCTACCAGACGCGGCGCCCGTTCAGATCGCCGCCGCCGGCGCCCCCTTGTGCTCCTGATCGCCGGCCAGGCTGCCGCTCTCGCCGCTTCCGTCGCCGGCGGTGCCGCTTTCCCCGGCACCGGGGCCGCCGTCTCCGCCGCCGCTGCCTGGCGTGTCCTCGGCGCGCACGGCTGGCGCGGCCCGGCGCCTGCGGCGGGCGGGACGCCTGGTCTCGGCCGGCTCGTCGTCCGGCTGCCCGGTGCCGCCGGCCGCCGCAGCGCCCTGCGCGCCGCCGCCCGGTGACGTGCCGCCTTCTACCAGCCCGGCGGCCGCCGCCGAACCACCGGCCTCCGGAGCACCGCCAGCCTCCGGAGCACCGCCAGCCTCCGGAGCACCGCCCGCGCCCGCGACGCCGCCGGCCAGACCGGAACCACCGGCTGCCGCAGAGTCAGCGGCGCGCGCGACGCCGCCGGCCAGACCGGAACCACCGGCTGCCGCAGAGTCAGCGGGGCCCGCGCCGCTGACGGCCGGACCGGAACCGCTGGCTGCCGCGACACCGCCGACCATGACCGGCCCGACCGTGACGACGGGCCCCGGTGGCCTGGCTAGCGGATCGGCGCGCGGCACAGCCTGGTCAGCCGCTCCGCCATCAACGGCCGCCGGAGCGGAGGCAGCCGCCTTATCCGGGGCAGCCGCCCTGCCCGGGGCAGCCGCCCTGCCCGGGGCAGCCGCCCTGCCCGGGGCAGCCGCCTTATCCGGGGCAGCCGCCTTATCCGGGGCAGCCGCCCTGCCCGGGGCAGCCGCCCTGCCCGGGGCAGCCGCCTTATCCGGGGCAGCCGCCTTGCCCGGGGCAGCCGCGACGGCGGTAGCGGCCGAGGCCGGCGACGTGCCCGCCGCGCCTGCTACGTCCGCCGCGCCCGCGGTACCCGCGACAGCGCTTCCCGCCGCCTTCGCCGCCTCCGGGGGCGGCTGCTCGCCCTTCCGGCCCCGGCCGGAGCCGCCGGAGCCGCGCCCGCCGCGGCGGCCGTTCTTGGCCTGGCCGTCTCCGCCTGCCTGCCGGTCGTCGTCCCCCGGCTTGCCGCGGTGGCCGGCCGGAGCGTGGTCGACCGGCTCGAGCGACACCAGCACGCCACGCCCGTTGCAGTGCTCGCAGGGCACCGAGAACGCCTCCAGCAGGCCGGACCCGACCCGTTTCCGCGTCATCTGCACCAGGCCCAGCGAGGTGACCTCGGCGACCTGGTGCTTCGTCCGGTCCCGTGCGAGGCACTCGAGCAGCCGCCGGAGCACCAGGTCGCGGTTGCTCTCCAGCACCATGTCGATGAAGTCGATGACGATGATCCCGCCCACGTCCCTGAGCCGGAGCTGCCGGACGATCTCCTCGGCGGCCTCCAGGTTGTTGCGGGTGACGGTCTGCTCCAGGTTGCCGCCGTGGCCGGTGAACTTGCCCGTGTTCACGTCGATGACGGTCATGGCCTCGGTCGTGTCGATCACCAGCGAGCCGCCGCTCGGCAGCCAGACCTTGCGGTCGAGGGCCTTGGCGATCTGCTCGTCGATCCGGTACGCGGCGAAGACATCCTGGCCGGCGTCCCAGCGGCGGAGCCGGCCGGACAGGTGCGGCGCGACGTAGCGGACGTACTCATCCACCATGTCCCACTCGTCATCGCTGGAGATGACCAGGCTGGCGAAGTCCTCGTTAAAAATGTCCCTGACGACCCTGATGGTCAGATCAGGCTCGCTGTACAGCAGCTCCGGAGCGCTCGCCGTCTTCGCCTTCTGCTCGATGGCCGCCCACTGCGCGGACAGCCGGGCGACATCGTGCGCAAGCTCTTCCTCGGCGGCTCCCTCGGCGGCCGTCCTGACGATCACCCCGGCGTTCTCCGGCATGACCTTCTTCAGGATCTGCTTCAGCCTGGTGCGCTCGGTGTCGGGCAGCTTCCTGCTGATCCCGGTCATCCCGGAGCCCGGCACGTAGACCAGGTAGCGGCCGGGCAGGCTGACCTGGCTGGTGAGCCGGGCGCCCTTGTGCCCGATCGGATCCTTGGTGACCTGCACGAGGATCGACTGACCCGACTTGAGCGCGGACTCGATGCGCTTGGACTCGCCTTCAAGACCGCTGGCGTCGAAGTTGACCTCGCCGGCGTACAGGACCGCGTTCCTGCCCTTGCCGATGTCGACGAACGCCGCCTCCATCGAGGGCAGCACGTTCTGCACCTTGCCGAGGTAGACGTTGCCGACGTAGGACTGATGGCTGGCCTTGTCCACGTAGTGCTCGACCAGCACGCCGTCCTCGAGCACCGCGATCTGGGTCCGGTCGCCGTGCTGCCGGACGACCATGACCCGGTCTACGGCCTCGCGGCGGGCGAGGAACTCGGACTCGGTGATGATCGGCGGGCGGCGGCGGCCTGACTCGCGGCCCTCGCGCCGCCGCTGCCGCTTGGCCTCCAGCCGGGTGGAGCCGCGTACTCCCTTGACGTCACCGGATGGCTCGTCGGCCGCCGCGGTGCGGGCGGTGCGCACGTGCACCACGGTGTTCGGCGGGTCGTCGGGTGCCTGCGGGTCGGCGTCCGCGGAGGTTCCGCTGCGCCGCCTGCGGCGCCTGCGCCGGGCGGGCGCGGCGCTTCCCTCGCCGTTCTCGTCGTCGCCGACGTCGCTGACGTCGCCGTCCGCATCGGCCGCGCCCTGGCGCCCGCCGCCGCGGTCCGCGGCGTCCTCGCCGTCGTCCGGCGGCTGGCCGGCCGGCTCGGCGCCGTCGGCGGCGTTCTCGGCGGCGCCGCGGCCCTTGCCGTGACTGCGGCCGCCCCGGCGCCTGCGCTTGCCCGGCTGGCCGGCGCCGCCGTCCTCGCCGTCGTGCTCCGCTGGCTGTGCGGCGGCCTCGTCCGGGGTGCCGTCCTGCGCCGGTGCTTGCCCGGAGCCCGCCGCGGCTCCGGCCTTCCTGCGGCCGGGCGCGGCGGCGCCGGTGTCATGGCCGAGCTCCGGTGCCTGGAAGATGACGAGCGGCGGCTGGAAGCCGGACGCTGGCGCGGCTGGCGCCGTGGTACGGGTGAACTCCGGCGCGGGGACGGACGCCGACGTGCGGGCGGACCCGGTCACGTGCGAGCCCGCCGGGGGCGCGGTCAGCGGCGGCACGGTCACCGGCGGCACGGCAGCGGGCCGCGAGGCGGCAGCGGGCCGCGAGGCGGCCGGAGGCGTCGCGGCCGGAGGCGTCGCGGCCGGAGCAGGCTGGGCAGCCGGCGCGGCGGGTGGAGGTGATCCGGGCGCCGCCTGCGAGGGCTGCCCGGCGGGCGCCGGCTCTGCCGCGGGCGACCCGGTCGGCCTGGTCACTGCGCGGCGGGCGCGGCGCAGCAGCCCGCGGTTACCGCTCCGGCCGCCCCGGCCGGAGCCGGCACCGCCTTCCTCCGCCTGGCTTGCTGTTATCCCGGCTGACTGGCTGGCGTCTGCTGGCCGGTCAGTGCCGGTTTCTCTATCTTGTGGCTCGATCTCGAGCATTCGGGCATTCTCCCGTCAGGCTCCCGGGCGCGCAGGTCCGTCTCCGGACCCTCCGCGCCGCGCGGGAGCTGGTCGTCTGCGCTCGCTGGTGCCGCGTCCCCCGTAACGGCGGACGCCGGTCCCAGGCGCGTTGTCTTTTCCTGTCCCTGTGCCGCGGTCCGGCTGGACGGCTGAGTGCCGTCCGCCGCAGCCCGCTGGGGGCCTGCGGAGCCCGCGGGCCCTGGCGGGCCGGGCGCGGGCGCCGGTGCGGCGGCCTCCATGCCGAGCGGCCCCTGCGCCAGCCGCGTCACCTGCGGGGGCGACGATGGCGCCAGGCCCGCCAGCTGGCGGAGCGCGGTCAGGATGTCATCGGGCCGGACGGCAGGTGTCATGTGCCGAACAACCATTCGAAGTATCGCACATGCGGCGTCTCGCCCCTCGGCGGCACGCCAGTCTGCCTGTAGTGCTACGACGGCGGCGCGGGCGTCCAGCCGCCGGGTTCCCTTGCTAGTCAGGCGCTCTACCTCGGCGGAGCCTGCGGCGAGGAATACCTCGACCGCCCTGGCCGCGTCAGCGGGCGCCACCCCGGGAAGGACGACTTCCCAGTCGGATGCCTCAAGCCGCAGGGCATCCAGCCGACCAGCGGGCGGGGCCGCAGCGGCATGGCCGGCCGCCGCGGGCGGGCGACCCGGCCCGTCCGGAGCGCCAGCCAGTCCCGCGAGCGGGGCGCTGGTCATCTCAAAAACGTCAATCACATCAATTCCGCTCGGCAGGGCAGCATCAAGCCTGTCCCGCACTTCGGCGGATGCACGCGGCCTGGTGAGAGCAATCTCGAGGTATTCGGCCTCGCTCGCGGTGCCCGTCTGCGCTCCCCCGGCGTAAGAAATCCTCGGGTGCGGGGAGAAGCCTGCCGAAAATGCTATCGGCAACCCGGCGATTCGTACTCCCCGCTCAACGGCACGCGCGATGTCCCTGTGGCTCGCGAAACGCATCCTGCCTCTTTTAGCGTACCGGATGACGAGTCGCTGGGCGACTGGCGCCGGCGGCGGGCCGGCTGGCGCGGTGCGGCCCATCTATGCCCGGCCTTCCGTGCCAGGATTTCTGACGAGACCGCGGTGGCGACCGCCGTCCCGCACAGCCACGGCCGCCGGGGCAGCGGCCGGCGCCGCCGCCGGGGCTGCTGCCGGCCGTGCCTCCGCGCGGCCAGGAGTCACGGCCAGCGGGAGCAGCTTCGCTCCGGTCGGCCCGGCCTGGATCTCGGTGCCCATCGCCGGGCACACTCCGCATTCGAAGCACGGCGTCCAGCGGCAGTCCTCCACTTCCGCCGCCCCGGCCGGGTTGATGGCGGCCAGCCAGTCCTGCCAGAGCCAGTCCCGGTCAAGCCCGGCGTCGAGGTGGTCCCACGGCAGCACCTCGCCGTAACCGCGCTCCCTGGTGGTGTACCAGGCCAGGTCGACGCCGTCGCCGGCCAGCGCCTCGGCGGCACAGCGCACCCACCGGTCGTAGCTGAAGTGCTCGCTCCACCCGTCGAACCTGGCACCGTCCCGCCAGGCGGCCCTGATCACCTTCGATACCCTGCGGTCGCCGCGGGACAGCAGCCCCTCGATGGTCGACGGCCTGCCGTCGTGGTACCGGAAGCCGATCGCCTTGCCGTAGTTCCGGCTGGCACGCAGCGCCCGGCCGAGCGCCCGCAGCCGGGCGTCGACGGTCTCGTGGTCGCACTGCGCCGCCCACTGGAACGGGGTGTGCGGCTTGGGCACGAACGCGCCGATCGACACGGTGCAGCGGATGTCGCGCCGCCCGGTCGCCTTGCGGCCCGCCTCGATCACCCGCTGCGCGACCCTGGCGATGGCCAGCACATCCTCGTCGGTCTCGGTCGGCAGGCCGCACATGAAGTAGAGCTTCACCTGGCGCCATCCGTTGGCGTACGCCGTGGTGACGGTCTGGATCAGGTCCTCCTCGGTGACCATCTTGTTGATCACCCTGCGGATCCGGTCGGTGCCGCCCTCCGGGGCGAAGGTCAGCCCGGAGCGCCTGCCGTTCCTGCTCAGCTCGTTGGCCAGGGTGATATTGAAGGCGTCGACGCGGGTGGACGGCAGCGAGAGCCCGGTGCTGGTGCCCGCGTACCGGTCGGCGAGCCCGGTGGCGATCTCGTTGATCTCGCTGTGGTCAGCGCTGGACAAAGACAGCAGCCCTACCTCACCGAAACCGCTCTCCGCCAGGCCTTTGTCGACCATCTCGCCGATCGTGGTGACGGATCGCTCGCGGACCGGGCGGGTGATCATCCCGGCCTGGCAGAACCGGCAGCCCCTGGTGCAGCCGCGGAAGATCTCCACGCTGAACCGCTCATGCACCGTCTCGGCCAGCGGCACCAGCGGCTTGGCCGGGTACGGCCACGAGTCCAGGTCCGCCGTGGTGTGCTTGGCGACGGCCCGGGGAACGCCCGGCCGGTTCGGCGTGACCCGGCTGATTGCCCCGTCCGGCCGGTAATCCACGTCGTAGAAGCGCGGCACGTAGACGCCGCCGGCCGTGGCCAGGCTCAGCAGCAGGCCGTCCCGGCCGTCCGGGCGGCCGGCCCGCTTCCATCCCCTGATCAGCTCGGTGATGGCGAGCACGGCCTGCTCGCCGTCGCCGAGCACGGCGCCGTCGATGAACTCGGCGATCGGCTCCGGGTTGAATGCGGCATGCCCGCCGGCCAGCACCACCGGATCATCGTCCCCGCGGCCGGCCGCGGCCAGCGGGATCCCGGCGAGGTCGAGCGCGGTCAGCAGGTTCGTGTAGCCGAGCTCGGTCGCGAAGCTCACGCCGAGCACGTCGAAAGCCCGCACCGGCCGGTGCGCGTCGACGGTGAACTGCGGCACCCGGTGCTCGCGCATCAGGGCCTCCAGGTCCTGCCAGATGCTGTAGGTGCGCTCGGCGAGCACGCCGTCGCGGCTGTTCAGCACCTCATACAGGATCTGGATGCCCTGGTTCGGCAGGCCGACCTCGTACGCATCCGGGTACATCAGCGCCCACCGGACCTCGGCCGCGTCCCAGTCCTTGACGACCGAGTTCAGCTCGCCGCCGACGTACTGAACCGGCTTGCGCACCAGCGGGAGCAGCGGTTCCAGCAGTGGGTAGACCGAGTCCGCAGACATCCACCCAGGGTACCGATGGAGCGCAAGCGGACGCGGGCCGCCCGCGGCCAGCCAGCCAGCGCCGGACGGGCCTCGGCCGGCTAGCCGAAGACGGATGGGTGCCGGCGCAGTGCCTGCAGCACGCCGATCGCGATCATGTCGGCGAACATGGCTGACCCGCCGTACGACACGAACGGCAGCGGCAGCCCGGTGACCGGCATGATGCCGATCGTCATCCCGATGTTCACGAACGACTGCACGGCGAACCAGATCGCGATCCCCGCGGCGACGAGCATGCCGAACTGGTCGTCCGCCTGGGCGGCGATCCGCAGCGCGCGCAGGAAAAGGATGGCAAGCAGCGCGATGATCAGGACCGCCCCGGCGAAGCCGAGTTCCTCCCCGGCGACCGAGAAGATGAAGTCCGTGTGCTGCTCGGGTACGAAGTGCCCGGCGGTGAGCGGGCCGTGGAACAGCCCGTGGCCGAACATCCCACCCGAGCCGACTGCGATCTTGGACTGGGCGGCGCTGTAGCCGGTCCCGCGCGGGTCGGCCGACGGGTTCACGAACGAGGTCAGCCTGCTGAGCTGATAGGACTTAAGCAGGTGCAGGTGGAGCGCGGCGACAGCCACCCCGGCACCAGCGGCCGCGAGCGCGCCCAGCCAGCGCAGCCGGATCCCGGACAGCGCGATCATGCCCGCTCCCACGGCCACCATCAGGATCGTCACGCCCAGGTCGGGCTGCAGCACCACGAGCATGAACGGCACCGCCGAGCAGCCCAGAGCGGCGACCACCGCCCGCAGCCGTGGCCTGTCCTCGCCGCGGCGCAGCTCGCCCAGGATCATGGCGGTGACGCCGATGATCGCGAGCTTCGCGTACTCCGACGGCTCGAGCTGGAAGCCGCCGGGCAGCGAGATCCAGGAGCGCGCGCCGTTCACGACGCTGCCCAGCGGGGTGAGCACGACCAGCAGGCCCAGGCAGGACGCGACGTAGACGAGCGGCGTGCAGCGCCGCAGCCGCCGGTAGTCGAGCGTGCTCACCACCAGCATGACGATGAGCCCGATGCCGATGTTCAGCAACTGCTTCTTCAGGTAGGCGCGCGGGTCGGCGCCCGCCTGCAGTAGCGCGGGCTGGGTAGCCGACCAGACCAGCAGCGTGCCGATCAGGCCGAGGCCGAGGACGGCGGCCAGCAGGATCCAGTCGAGGCGGCGCAGCGAAGCGCAGCCGGCCAGGATCCGGCGGGACAGGGATCCCGCTTGCCAGGACGGGCCGGCCGCCCGCAGGCCAGCCGGACGCGCGCCCGGCAGCGGCAGGCCGCGCGGCCGCAGGCCGGCCGGGCGGACCGGGGCGAGCCCGCGATACTGGGCCCGGCGCCGGTCGCGCAGGCCGCCGCCCGGGAGACGCGGGAGGCTCATGGCTTCCGCCGGGCGAAGCCGGCGGGCGGGACAACGTGGCCGGTCGCGGTGATCGTGGGCAGCCCGGGCAGCCGGCCGCCGGGCAGGGCTGCCTGGTGGCCCTCTAGGCCGTAGATGTCGTCCCAGATCTGCCGCACCGCCGGGGCCGAGACGTCGGCGCCGAAGCCGGAGTCCGGGACCATCATGACCACCACGTACTTCGGGTGGTGCAGCGGCGCGAACGAGGCGAAGACCGAGGTGGCTATCTTGCCTTCCACCTGCGCCGTGCCGGTCTTGCCCGCGATCTGCAGCTTGCTCAGCGGGAAGCCGCCGAAGGCGGGGGCGCCGGTGCCCTGGGTGATGACATCGGCCAGCGCGTTCCTGATGTAGGCGAGCACCCCCCGGGAGACGGGCAGATGGCCGACGGCCGGCGGGGTGATCTTCCTGACGACCTTTCCGGCCGGGCTGATCAGCGCCTCGCCGATCCGCGGGCTGTACACGGTGCCGCCGTTGGCCAGTGCCGCATAGGCCCTGGCCAGCTGCAGCGGCGTCACCGTCACGTATCCCTGGCCAATAGCCGCATTCACTGCCTGGCCGGGAGTCCACACATTACCCGAGTGGCAGTCGTCGTATTCGATCTGCTGCACATAGCTGCCGTTGGCCCGGCCGTTCTTGCACCAGAAGCTCTTGTACTGCCGGTAAAATTGATAAAGCCAGGACCGTGTCGGAACGGCGCCGGTGCTCTCTTCTGGCAGGTCGACTCCCGTGTCCCTGCCAAACCCCCAGGCGAGCTCCATCTTCTGCATTTTCTGCACCGGAGCGTGCACGCTGGTGACCGTATTGGCGTTCCTGTGGTCTTTCAGCCAGATATCGTAGGCGAGCTCGTAGAAAACAGTGTCGCAAGAGACCACCAGCGCCTGGTGCAGGCTCATGTCCCCGGAATTCGACGGCGTGTCGTTGTTGAAAACGCGGCCGCCGATGGTGACCGCGCCGGGACATGCATACGGCCCGGCCAGGCTGTAGCCGGCCGCCACCGCGGCGGCGGCGGAGGTCACCTTCCAGGTCGACCCCGGCGCGTACTGGCCCTGGGTCGCCCGGTTGAGTATCGGCTCGGAGTCCTTGCTGCCGAACAGGCGGCGGAAGGCCCGCCGGGAGATGCCCCCGGTCCAGATGCGCGGGTTGTACGTGGGGTAGCTGGCCATCGCGATCACCCGGCCGGTCGTGGTCATCACCACCGCGGCGCCCGTCGAGGCTCCCGGGTTGCCGACCGCCTGTGTCCGGTGGATCGCGGCAGCGAGCGCGCGGGCCGTGTCCTGCTGCACTCTGGCGTTAATGCTGGTGACCAGGGTGTCGCCTGCTCTGGGACGGCTCTGCCTGATGGTGCTGGTGACTTCGCCGGCGGCGTTGACCGCCACTTCCTGCGATCCCGGCCTGCCGCGAAGCTGCCGGTCATAGTGCTCCTCTAGACCGGATTGCCCGACCAGGTCCACGCCGGAGAACCCGGTGACCGTCAGGTGCCGCTGCCGCACCTCCTGCGGGGTGATGGGCTGCAGGTACCCGAGTACCTGCGCAGCGGCCGTGGCGGTGCGGGCGGGATAGCTGACCACCGGCTGGACCTGCGCGATGACGCCGGGAAACTCCCGGTGGCTCTCCAGTACCTGCACCGCGAGCCGGCTGGATACGTGCTCATCCACCGGGATCGGCTGGTACGGCGACCCGGACCAGCACGGCCGCGGCACCCCGGCGGTGCACAGCCGCACCTTGCCGAGCATCGTCGCGCCGCGCATGCCCAGCAGGCGGGCCAGCTTGCGCAGCTCGGCAGCCCCGTGATGGGGCTGGCGCGACACCACCGCCATGTTCACGGAAACCACGAGGGATGAGCGGTTCTTGACCAGCGGGCTGCCCACGTCGTCCAGGATCTGGCCGCGGACCGGCGGCACGATCACCTTCCTGACCTGATCCTGCCTGGCCAGGCTGGCGTAGGCGGTGCCGGTCATCACCTGCAGGTACCAGATCCGCCCGCCGAGCCCGATCAGCAACGCCGCCACGATGACATGCAGCACCGCCAGCCGCCGCCTGGACGCCGGGATCACCGGACCCCCCCGGCGCCACCGCGGCCGATCCGCGATAGCGCTGACCGGCCGGTCAGCTTCCGGCCGGTCAGCTTCCGGCCGGCCCGGCTGGCCAGGAACGACGGCCGGCCGACGCGAACCCGGGGCTGCCTGCGGGGGAAGCCGAGCGTGCGGCGGGCGAACCTGGGCTGCCGGGGGGCAAGGCCGGGGCGGCTGCGCGCTGAGCCGGGCCGCCGGCGGACGAGACCGCCCCGCCGGAAGAACCTGGGCCGGCTGCAGGGCCGTGAGCTAGCCGGGCCGAGGCCGCCCGGCGCTCGCAGGGATCCGCCGCCCACGACCGCGTCTCCGCGCCGCCGGCCGTGCAGGCGCAGGCATAGTGACCGGGCCACGGCGCCGCGGCGGGGGCGGGCTCCCAGCAGCGCGCCGCGGAGCCCAGCGCCGCGAAGGCCAGTGCCGCCCAGCCCAGTGCCGCCCAGCCCAGCGGCGCCCAGCCCAGCGGCGCCCAGCCCAGCGCCGTGGAGGCCATTGCTGCCCAGGCGGCTGCCGCCCGGGCCAGCCGTGCCCGGCCGGCCGCGGCCACGCCAGGTTCCGCCGAACCTGGCACCGCCGGACCGGGTCCGGCCGAGCCCGGCACCACCGGCCCCGGGCCGGCTGATCAGGGCGCTGGCCAACCCGCCTGCCAACCCGCCTGCCGACCTGCCTGCCGACCTGCCGGCCGACCGGAACCTGGGCCGCCTGGCCGGGCCTGCGGCCGCGCTCAGCGGGTAGCGGCGGCCGGCCGGCGCGGCCGGCGACATCGTGCCGATGACCCCGTCTCGGCGGCGTCGCTGCCCCATCCGAATGCTGACCGGACGGGCGGGCCGCTGGCGGTGCGGCTGAACCATGACCGCCGACCCGGCCTGCCCGGCACCGGGCCGCAGCCGCAGCGGCCGGCGGGCCTGAGTCCGGGCCGACTGCGGCGACCGCGGGCCGCTGCCGAGCCAGCCGTCGCCCTGCCTGGCCGCGGACTTGCCGAACCTGACCGAGCCCACCGCGGCGGCCTTCTGGTCACGGCGGAAGCCCGGCGGCGGGGCCAGCAAGCTGGGCCGACCGTGCGGCCCCTGCCGGGCGGGCACCCCCGCGCTGCCGACCAGCCGGCCGAGCCCTGCTCCGGCGGCCAGCCGGCCGAGCCCTCCTCCGGCGGTGCGGGCCGGCGGCCTGGTAGCGGTGAGCCAGGCCCCCGGCGAGCGGCTGGCGGGCTGGCCGCCTGCCTTCCAGATCCCGAACACCACGAAGGGGCTGATCAGGACGTCCTGCAGCACGGAAGGCGGGAGGACGGACCGGATGGCCGCCCAGCTGATGCCCGGGTCGCCGAGCATCAGGCCAACCGCGACGTACAGCACCTCGCCGGCCGCCGCGGCAAAGGCCGCGACGCCGAGCGCACTGGCTGCCGAGCGGTCCGTCATCCGGCTCAGCCGGCCGCAGCCGTACCCGACAACGCAGAAGACGAGCGCGTGCTCACCGAGCATGCCGGCGGCCGGCGGCGCCACGTCCATGGCCAGGCCGGCCCAGAATCCGGTCAGCATGCCGGCCACCGGCCCGCCGGTCAGGCCGAGCGCCACCACGGCGAGAAGTACCAGGTCGGGCGCACCGCCGCCGGGCAGCGCCAGCCGGTCCACCAGAGTGAGCTGCAGCACCAGCGCAATCACGACGGCGCCGGCCGCCAGGGCGAATCTCCTCATGTCAGCCACCTGCCCGCCAGGCCGGCCCGCCACGGCAGCACGGGCTGGCACGCCGCGCCAGGCCAGCCAACCAGGCCGACCTGCTGGCAGCGCCGCGCCACCTCAGCCACCTAGCCCGACGGCCGGCCCGGCCGACGGGGACGCGGACGGGGTCACCGTGACGGTCACCGTCGGGGCCGGCTTCGCTCTCGGGCTCGGCGGCAGCACCGAGAACCTCGGATCATGCCGGGGCGGTGCCACCACGATGCCGACCACGCCGAGCGCGGTGAGTTCCGCGTAGGGCCGGACCAGGGCGCGCGCGGTCAGCGCACCCCCGGCACGTACGGCCGGTCGCGGACCGATGCGGAGGTCACCAGCTGCTCACCCGGCTGCAGCGCGGCACTGGTGTCCAGCACTTGCAGCTTGAGCAGCCCGGCACCGGACTGGCCCTTGCCGGCCCCGGTCACCCAGCCGATCTGCCCGCTGCCTGCCAGCTGAATGCCGACAACCGAGGTCGGGTCGGAGGCCAGCAGCACCGTGCAGGCGTGCGCGCTGACCGCGGTCACCGTGCCGACAAGCCCGGCGCCGTTCAGCACGGTTTCCTGCGGCCTGATGCCGTCCTGGCTGCCGGCGTCCAGCGTCACCGATTCGGTGTATCCCTGGCCGACCGCGATCACGTCGGCCGCCACGATCCGGTAGCCGCCACGGCCTGCCACCTGCAGCAGCCGCCGCAGCTGCGCGTACTGAGCGCGGCTGAGCCGCGCGCGGCTGAGTTCCGCGCGGAGCCTGGTCACCTCGGTCTCCAGGGCGGCGACCTGCGGGCTCGGGCCGCCGATCGCGGCCGAGCCGCCGAAGAACCTGACGACGGGATGCGCGGCCGCGGCGAACCCGCGCTCGGTGCTGCCGAACACCGAGCCGCCGAACTGGCGGAGCCCGCGCAGCGGCGCGGCGGACCCGTCGCGGTAGTCGAGCGTGATCAGCGCAAGCGCGGCAACGAGCAGAACGCTGAGGACCAGGCGGGTCCGCCGGGTGTCGCGCATTCCGTCACCTCGTCGCGCCGCTGTCGCGGCAGCAGCTCATCCTGCTGGTCAGCGCCGGGATTCCGGCACCAGCACCTGGCGCAGCGTGTCGAAGTCCTCCACGCACTTGCCGGTGCCCAGTGCCACCGAGTCGAGGGGGTCGTCGGCCACGTGGACCGGCATGCCGGTCTCCTCGCGGATCCGCTCGTCCAGCCCGCGCAGCAGCGCGCCGCCGCCGGTCAGCGCGATGCCCCTGTCCATGACATCGCCGGCCAGCTCGGGCGGGCACTTGTCCAGGGTGGTCTTGACCGCGTCCACGATCACGCTCAGCGGCTCGTCGATCGCGCGGCGGATCTCCTCCGCCGAGATCACGGTTGTCTTCGGCAGCCCGCTGACGAGATCCCTGCCGCGGATCTCGGCATTCGGCTCGTCTTCCGTCGGAAAGGCGGAGCCGATCGCCATCTTGATTTCCTCGGCGGTCCGCTCCCCGAGCATGAGCGAGTACTCCTTCTTCCCGAAGGTGATGATCGCCTGGTCGAGTTCGTCCCCGCCGACGCGGATCGACTGTGAGGTAACGATGCCGCCCAGGGAAATCACCGCCACCTCGGTGGTGCCGCCGCCAATGTCCACCACCATGTTGCCGGTCGGCTCATTGACCGGCAGCCCGGCGCCGATTGCCGCCGCCATCGGCTCCTCGATGATATAGACACGGCGGGCGCCCGCCTGGTGACCAGCCTCCTTGACCGCGCTCTGCTCCACGCCGGTGATACCGCTCGGCACGGCCACGACGATCCGCGGCTTGGCGAGATGGCGCCGCTTGTGCACTTTCTGGATGAAATACCGCAGCATTCGCTCGGTAACATCAAAGTCGGCGATAACGCCATCCTTGAGTGGCCTGACTGCCACGATATTGCCCGGTGTCCGGCCAATCATGCGTTTAGCCTCGACACCAACAGCGACGATCTGACCGGTGTTCGTATTCAGCGCGACGACCGACGGCTCATTGAGCACGACCCCCCTGCCCCGCACGTACACCAGGGTGTTTGCCGTACCGAGATCGACCGCCATGTCACGACCCAGAAAGGCCAGCGCGTTACTCATGAAGAACGAAAACCTTCCAGAACTATCCTGCCCGGTGATCTATTGCCCGGCCCGCGGTCACCGCCCCCGGGATCGCACATTGGCCTAAGTCCTTCATGGCCAGGTCCAGGCCGCCTAAACGAGGTCTGGAAAGAAGATCTTGATTTCTCGCTTGGCAGCGTCCGGGGAGTCCGACCCGTGAACGACGTTCTCCTTCACCTCCAACGCGTGCTCGCCGCGGATGGTGCCAGGCGCGGCCCGGACCGGATCGGTCGCGCCGGCCATGGACCGGAAGGACTCGATCGCCCGCGGGCCCTCGATCACCATGGCGACCAGCGGCCCGGAGGTGATGAACTCCACCAGCGACTCGTAGAACGGCTTGCCCTCGTGCTCCGCGTAGTGCGTCTGCGCGGTGCCGCGGTCAAGGATCCGAAGTTCGAGCGCCACGATCCGCAGGCCCTTGCCCTCGAGTCTCGATATCACTTCGCCGACCAGGCCCCGGCGGACTCCGTCAGGCTTGACCAGGACCAGGCTACGTTCCGCCAACGACCAACTCTCCTTACCGACAGCGATTAACCGCCGGCCCGCCGTCACGGACCGAGCCCGGGCCGCCGTCACGGACCGAACGAAAAATGGCCCCGTGGCACACGAGCCTACCGGTGCCCGACGACCGGGGCGGCGGCGGCGCGCCGCGGCCGGGAGCCAAGCGGAACAGGCTGCCCCGATGCACCCGCGTGCTGCCCGTCCCGGGGCTTGCCGGCGGGGCTTGACGGCGGGGCTTGACCGGCCGGGGCTTGACCGGCCGGGGCTTGACCGGCCGGGGCTTGACCGGCCGGGGCTTGACCGGCCGGGGCTTGACCGGCCGGCTAGGAGGTGGGTCCGGTGCTCCGCGGTGCCCGCGGCCCGCTCCGGGTCTCCTGCGGCCCGGTCCGGGCGGCCTGCTCGGCAGAGCGGCCCAGCCAGATCCCGATCACCCACAGGACAGCGAATATCGCGCCGAGGACGTACATCGCGGTGACGATGGCGCCGGTTGCCACCACCAGGGCCTGCAGAAGGCTGCCGCCTGCCAGCGCCAGCCGCAGCGGGCCCCTGGCCGCCAGTATCGCCAGCAGTACCGCCGCGACGGCCAGCACGCCGCCGACCGTGCCCGCCGCGGTCCTGGACGCGTGCTCGACCGTGATCGCTACCGGGATCGACAGCCCGATCACGATCGCTTCCATGATCAGCACCGTGGCGCAGAGCCGCCTCACGGCGGCCCGGCCGGGGCCAGCAGGAGCCGGGCATCGCCAGCGGTGATGACCGACCCGGTGACCAGGATTCCGCAGCCCCCGGCGGGCAGGGTGCCCGCTGCCTCGGCCGCCGCGGCCGCGGCGTCGGCCAGTCCGACGGCGATCTCGATCGCGTCGTCGAGCCGACTGGCCTGCCGGACCCGGTCCGGGCCGAAGACCGCGCCGGCCAGCTCGGCCAGCTTCGCCGGGGCCATCGACCTTGGCGAGGAATTGCAGGTGACGACCAGCTCGGAAACGGCAGGCTCCAGCTGGTCGAGAATGGCGGGCACATCCTTGTCCTCACTGACCGCGAGGATGCCGACGAGATCGGTGAACGTGAATGCCTCGGTCAGCGCCTCCATGCTGGCGGCCATGCCGGCCGGGTTGTGCGCCGCGTCCACGATGACCGTCGGGCTGCGCCGGACGATCTCCAGGCGGCCAGGCGACGACATCATCGCGAACGCCTCCCTGACCAGCGAGTCGGCCAGCGGCTCAGGGCCGCCTCCGCCAGGTGCCGCCCCGGCGAAGGCCTCTACCGCGGCCAGCGCGCAGGCCGCGTTGCCGGCCTGATACCTGCCGAACAGGGGCAGGAACAGGTCGCTGTACTCGCCGAGCAGGCCGCGGATGCTCACCAGCTGGCCGCCGACGGCAAGCTCGCGGCTGGTCACCCCGAACTCCAGGCCCTCTCTCGCGACGGTCGCGCCCACCGTGGCGGCGCGGCGGAGCAGTGTCTCCGCCGCCTCCAGCGGCTGCTGGGCAAGCACCGCGATCGCGCCCGGCTTGATGATCCCGGCCTTGTCGGCGGCAATGGCTTCCACCGAATTGCCGAGGTACCGGGAATGGTCGATGGAGATCGGGGTCACCACCGCGACGGCGCCGTCGGCGACGTTGGTGTTGTCCCAGCTGCCGCCCATGCCGACCTCGATCACCGCCACGTCAACCGGTGCGTCCGCGAACACTGCGAACGCCATGCCTACCAGCACCTCGAAGAACGAGAGCGGCACCGGCTGGCTGTCATCCACCAGCCGCAGGTAGGGCAGGATCTCCTGATAGGCCGCGACGAAGCGATCCGCGGCGAGCGGCACGCCGTCCACGCAGATCCGCTCCTGCATCGACGAGAGGTGCGGGCTGGTGAACAGGCCCGTCCGCAGCCCCCTGGCGCGCAGCAGCGTCTCGGTCATCCGGGCGGTCGAGGTCTTGCCGTTGGTCCCGGTGAGGTGGATCACCGGGTAGGCGCGCTGCGGGTCGCCGAGCAGGCTGACCAGCGCCTCGGTCCGCTCCAGGGAAGGCTCGATGGCGTGCTCGGGCCGCCGCGCCAGTATCGCGCGCTCGACCTCCCGCAGCGTCTCGTCCGGTTCGGCCGTCACGACAGCCCGCAGCGCAGAGCGTTCACCCCGCCAGCCTATGGTCCGGCTGGTGGCAGGGCGGACAGGCGGGCCTCGATCCTGGCGATATCGGCCCGGGCGGCCGCCAGCCGGTCGCGGCTCTTGGCCACCACCGCGGCTGGTGCCCGCTCGATGAAGGACGGGGTGCCGAGTTTCCGTTCGGCCGCGTCAGCCTCCGCCCGCGCGGCGGCAAGATCTTTGGCAAGCCTGCGGCGCTCGGCCGCGACGTCGATCGTGGCGGCCGTATCCAGCCGGACGGTGACGCCCTCGGCCTGCACGGATGCCGTCGGCCTGAAGCCGGCAGCCGGGCTGGCCAGCCGGAGCAGCGCCCGGATGCGCGTCTCGTGCGGAGCCAGCGGCGTCGCCTCGATCCCGGCCAGCACCGCGGGCACCGGCTGCGTCGGCCGCAGGCCCTGGTCCGAGCGGAACCTGCGCACCTCCGTGACGACCCGCATCAGCGCGCCGATCTCTGCCTCCGCCACCGGATCCGCGAACCCGGCAAGCATGCCGGGCCCGCGCTCGCCGTCGCCGGCGCGGCGCCCCGGCCACGCCGCGGCCAGCACCGACTCCCCGCCGGTCAGCGCGCCCCACAGCTCGTCGGTGACGAAAGGCATCACCGGATGGAGCAGCCGGAGCAGCCGGTCGAGGACGAACCCGAGCACCGACCTGGTCGCGGCGGCCGCGGCCGCGTCGGCGCCGGCCAGCGCCGGCTTGGCCAGTTCGAGATACCAGTCGCAGAACTCATCCCAGGCGAAGTGATAGAGGACGTCACAGGCCTTGGCGAACTCGAAGTGCTCCAGCAGGTCGTCGGTCTCGGCGGCGACCGCAGCCAGCCGGGACAAGATCCAGCGATCCGGGACCGGCAGCCCGGTCGTGCCCGGCAGCCCGGTCGTGCCCGGCAGCTCGCCCGCTCCGGCGTCAGCGCCGTTGAGCAGCGCGAACCTGGTCGCGTTCCACAGCTTGTTGCAGAAGTTCCGCGCCCCCGCCACCCACTCCTCGCTGATCGCGACGTCGCCGCCGGGACTGGATCCGCGGGCCAGCGTGAACCGGGTGGCGTCCGCGCCGAACCGGTCGATCCAGTCCAGCGGGTCCACCGTGTTACCGCGGGACTTGGACATCTTCTTGCCGTGGCGATCTCGCACCAGGCCGTGCAGTGCCACCTCGCGGAACGGCACCGCGCGGGCCGGCCCCTGGCCGGCCATCGCGTACAGACCGAACATCATCATCCGCGCGACCCAGAAGAAGAGGATGTCGTAACCAGTGACCAGCACGCTCGTCGGGTAGAACGCGCGCAGGTCGGCGGTGTCATCCGGCCAGCCGAGCGTGGAGAACGGCCACAGCGCGGAGGAGAACCAGGTGTCGAGCACGTCGGGGTCCTGAGTCCAGCCGTCGCCGCCGGGCGGATCCTCATCCGGCCCGACGCAGCGGATCTCGCCGTCCGCCGAGTACCAGACCGGGATCCGGTGCCCCCACCAGAGCTGCCGGCTGATGCACCAGTCGTGCATATCGTCGACCCAGTCGAAGTACCTGGCCGCAAGCTCCGGCGGATGAATCCTGACCCGGCCGTCCCTGACGGCGTCGCCGGCCGCCTTGGCCAGCGGGCCGACCTTGACGAACCACTGCAGGGACAGCCGCGGCTCGACGGTCGTGCCGCACCGGCCGCAGTGCCCGACCGCGTGCAGGTAGGGCCGCCGCTCGGCCACCACCCTGCCCTGTTCCCTGAGCGCGGCGAGCACCGCCGGCCTGGCCTCGAACCGGTCCAGGCCGAGGAACGGGCCGTGCACGGTGATCACCGCGCGCTCGTCCATGATCGTCATGCTGGGCAGGCCGTGCCGGCGCCCGATCTCGAAGTCATCCGGGTCGTGCGCCGGGGTCACCTTCACCGCGCCGGTGCCGAAATCCGGATCCACGTGCGGGTCGGCCACGACCGGTATGCGCCGGCCGGCCAGCGGGAGGTCAAGCTCCCTGCCGACCAGGTGGCCGTACCTCGGGTCATCCGGGTGCACGGCGACCGCGGTGTCACCGAGCATGGTCTCGACCCGGGTGGTGGCCACCACGATCGAGTCATCGCCGTCGCCGTAGCGGACCAGGATCAGCTCGCCATCGTCGTCGGTATGGTCCACCTCGATGTCGGAAAGGGCGGTCAGGCAGCGCGGGCACCAGTTGATGATCCGCTCGGCCCGGTAGATCAGCCCGTCGTCGAAAAGCCGCTTGAAGATGGTCTGGACGGCGCGGGACAGTCCCTCGTCCATGGTGAACCGCTCGCGTGACCAGTCCACGCTGTCGCCGAGCCTGCGCATCTGGCCCAGGATCTTGCCGCCGGACTCGGCCTTCCACTGCCAGACCCGCTCGACGAACTTCTCCCGGCCGAGGTCGTGCCGGCTCGCGCCCTCCGCGGCGAGCTCGCGCTCGACCACGTTCTGGGTGGCGATACCCGCATGGTCCATGCCGGGCAGCCAGAGCGCGGTGTATCCCTGCATCCGGCGCCGCCGGACCAGCACGTCCATCAGCGTGTGGTCGAGCGCATGGCCGATGTGCAGCGAGCCGGTGACGTTCGGCGGCGGGATCACGATGGAGAACGCCGGCGCCGCCGCCGAGACGTCCGCGGGGTCGGCGCCGAACATGCCGGACGATTCCCATTGCGCATAGCGTCGTGCTTCCACCTCGGCAGGCGCGTACTGCGGAGGGAGCTGGCGGCGATCTTCTCCGGTCACGTCAGGTGAGTCTAGACAGTGCCGGGGGCAGCTGCGGCCACGGCCGCTGATCGCCCGCGGCTCGGCGCACCGCGGCCGGCCGCACGGGGCCAGGCCCCGGCCCGGCACCAGGCCGGCCGCCGGCGTGGGTCAGGCCGACTTCTCCCGCGGGGTGCGGCGGGCGACATCGCGCGGCACCAGGGTCGGGTTCACGTTCTCCAGCACGGCCTCGGACGTGATCACCACGCGCTCGACGTCCTTGCGGCTCGGCACCTCGTACATCACCGACAGCAGCACTTCCTCCAGGATCGCCCGCAGCCCGCGGGCGCCGGTGCCGCGCAGGTTGGCCTGGTCGGCGACCGCGTCCAGGGCGTCGTCGGTGAACTCGAGGTCGACGCCGTCCAGCTCGAACAGCCGCCGGTACTGCCGGACCAGCGCGTTCCGCGGCTCGGTCAGGATCCGGATCAGGGCCTCGCGGTCCAGGTTGTGCACGCTGGTGATGACCGGCAGGCGGCCGACGAACTCCGGGATCATGCCGAACTTGAGCAGGTCCTCCGGCATCACGTCGGAGAACGCGTCGACCAGGTCACGGTCGTTCTTGACCCGCAGCACGCCGCCGAAGCCGATCCCGCCGCGGCCGACCCGGGTCTCGATGATCTTCTCCAGGCCGGCGAACGCGCCGCCGCAGATGAACAGCACGTTCGTGGTGTCGATCTGGATGAATTCCTGGTGCGGGTGCTTGCGCCCGCCCTGCGGGGGCACCGAGGCGGTGGTCCCCTCCAGGATCTTCAGCAATGCCTGCTGCACGCCCTCGCCGGAGACGTCCCTGGTGATTGACGGGTTCTCGCTCTTGCGGGCGATCTTGTCGATCTCGTCGATGTAGATGATGCCGGTCTCGGCCTTCTTGACGTCGTAGTCAGCGGCCTGGATGAGCTTGAGCAGGATGTTCTCGACATCCTCGCCGACGTAGCCGGCCTCGGTCAGCGCGGTGGCGTCGGCGATCGCGAACGGCACGTTGAGCAGCCGGGCGAGCGTCTGGGCGAGCAGCGTCTTCCCGGATCCGGTCGGGCCGAGCAGCAGGATGTTGGACTTGGCCAGCTCGACGCCGTCCTCGCCGGCCCGCTCGCCGCCGGACTGGACACGCTTGTAATGGTTATAGACCGCGACGGACAGCGCCTTCTTGGCCTTCTCCTGGCCGATCACGTACGCGTCGAGGAACTCGTAGATCTCCCGTGGCTTGGGCAGGCTGTCCCACTTCAGTTCCGGCGGCTCGGACAGCTCTTCCTCGATGATCTCGTTGCAGAGATCGATGCACTCGTCGCAGATATACACGCCGGGCCCGGCAATGAGCTTCTTGACCTGTTTCTGGCTCTTGCCGCAGAACGAGCACTTCAGCAGGTCACCGCCTTCGCCGATACGTGCCACCCAGCTACTCCTCTGCCAGGGCCGCCGCGCCGCGGCGGCCTCGCCGGCCATGTCAGCCAGCGGCGAGTGCCTCGCCGTCGGCCGTTTGTACTCCAGAACATTGACGGTACCGCTTCGGGGCCCCGAGTTGTGGCGCAAGCGGCCCGTCACCGGCGTGCCGTGCAGAATTAAGTCCTGCCGGTTAGGACGACCCTACCTCGCTCTTGCGCTTCAGCATCGTCAGAACCTCATCCACGAGGCCATACTCCTTGGCCTCCTCTGCGGTGAGGAACTTGTCCCGCTCGATGTCCCGGCGGATCTGATCCTGGTCCTTGCCGGTGTGCGTGGCAAGCACCTTCTCCATCGCGGTGCGCATCCGCAGGATCTCATTGGCCTGGATCTCCAGGTCGCTGGACTGGCCGTAGCCGCTCTCGATGGCGGGCTGGTGGATCAGGATGCGCGCGTTGGGCAGCGCCATCCGCTTGCCCTTGGTGCCGGCTGACAGCAGCACGGCGGCGGCGGAGGCTGCCTGGCCGAGGCAGAACGTCTGGATCTCCGGCTGGATGTACTGCATCGTGTCGTAGATCGCCATCATCGACGTCATGGACCCGCCGGGCGAGTTGATGTAGATGATGATGTCGCGGTCCGGGTCGATCGACTCCAGCGTGATCAGCTGGGCCATGACGTCGTTCGCCGAGGCGTCGTCGATCTGCACCCCGAGGAAGATGATCCGCTCCTCGAAGAGCTTGTTGTACGGGTTCATCTCCTTGATCCCGTACGACGTCCGCTCCACGAACGACGGCAGGACGTACCGCGACTCGGCCAGCCGCCCGGCGGTCCGGCTCGCGGCCAGCACGGCGTTCTGCGCACCCGGTATCTGCCTCATGAAACCGGTCCTTCCGACGGGACCTCCATGGCACTGCGGACCACGTGGTCGACGAAGCCATAGTCCTTGGCCTCGTCGGCGGTGAACCAGCGGTCGCGGTCGGAGTCGGCCTCGACCTGCTCGACCGTCTGGCCGGTGTGGAAGGCGGTCCGCTCGGCCAGCGTGTGCTTGAGGTAGAGGATCTGCTCGGCCTGGATCCGGATGTCCGACGCGGTGCCGCCGATGCCGCCATGCGGCTGGTGCAGCAGGATCTGCGAGTGCGGCAGCGCATACCGCTTGCCGGTCGTGCCCGCGCAGAGCAGGAACTGGCCCATCGACGCGGCCATGCCCATCGCGTAGGTGGCGACGTCGTTCGGCACGAACTGCATCACGTCGTAGATCGCGAACCCGGCACTCACCGAGCCGCCGGGCGAGTTGATGTACAGGCTGATGTCGCGCCTGGCGTCCTCGGCGGCGAGCAGCACGAACTCGGCACAGATCCGGTTGGCGAGCTCGTCGTCGACCTGCTGGCCGAGGAAAACGATGCGGTGCCGCAGCAGCCGCTGGAACACCTGCTCGCCCGCCAGCGCTCCCGGTGGTGCTTCGGCGACCCGCGCCAGGATGCTGGCCGGCTCGCCGGTTAGCGGAGGCGTGCTCACGGTGCCCTCCTCAGTCCATCGCTCTGCGTGTCATTGACAGTGACCTTAACCCGCTCACGGCGCTGGCTAGTCCGCTGCTGCCGCCTGTTCGCTGTAGGCGCACGCTTGCCGCCGCGCAGCCGGGGAGCCAGCGCTGAATCGGTGGGCAAGCCACATTCTCGTATAACGAGCCAAGCCCGCGTGCTGCCGCCCCGCAGCCCGGATCGCAGCGGTGCCGGCCGCCCGGCGCCCCCGGCTACCGCGGCGGCGGCAACGGGAGCCGGATCAGGTCCCGGCGTCTTCGGCCACCGCGTCCGTGACGAGCTCCCCCTCCGCCGGGCCGCTGCCCGCCGCATCCTCGGCCTCGTCCGGCTCCGCTGCCTCGTCCTGGCCGGCCGCCTGCGTCAGGTCGACGCCGCGGCCCGACTCGTCGGTGACCTTGGCCCGCTCCGCGATCAGCTGGAGCGACTTGCTCCGCAGCACGTCAGCCACGGCGGAGCCGAGCTGCCCGCGGTCGGCAAGCTCCTTGGCCAGCCGGTCGGGCTGCACGCCCATCCGGTACGCCTGCTCGGTGACGTAGGCGCTCAGCTCCGCCTGGTCCACGCCGAGATCCTCCTGCGCGGCCAGCTTGTCCAGGATGAAGCCCGCCTTGAGCGAGCGCCGCGCGCCGGCGTCGAACTCGGCGTCGAGCTCATCGGAGGTCATGCCGACGGCATCGAGATAGGCGTCCAGGTCGGAGTTGGACCTGCTCAGCCGGTCGGTCAGCGACTGCCTGCGCAGCTCGATCTCCTGGTCGACCAGGTTCTCGGGGAGCGGGATGTCGACCCTGGCCAGCACGGCATCGAGGGCGCGCTCCCGTGCCTGCTCGGCCTGGCCGGCCTGGCGCATCGCGGTCAGCTGCTCCCGTGTTCCGGCGCGCAGCTCGCCGAGCGTGTCGAACTCACTCGACAGCTGGGCGAACTCGTCGTCAAGCTCTGGCAGCTCCTTGATCTTGACGCTGTGCACCGTCACGGTCACCTCAGCCTGCTGGCCGGCGAATCTGCCGCCTGCCAGCTCGGCGGTGAAGGACTTGGTGTCGCCGGCGGACATCCCGGCCAGCGCCTCGTCCAGGCCCTCCAGCATGGAGTTGCTGCCGACCTCGTAGGAGACGCCGCTGGCCTGCGCGTCATCTACCTGCTTGCCGTCCACGGCAGCCGACAGGTCGATGGACACGTAGTCGCCGCCGGCGACCGGCCGGTCGGCGCCCTTCAGCGAGGCGAACCGCTCGCGCAGCGCGCCCAGGTACTCCTCCACCTGGTCCGGGGTGACCTCGGCATCGTCGACCGTCACCGGCAGGCCGTCCAGGTCCGGAATCTCGAACTTCGGCCGCACGTCGACCTCGGCGGTGAACGCCAGTTCCTTGCCGTCATCCAGCTTGGTGATCTCGAGCTCGGGCTGGCCGAGCGCGAAGACCTCGTGCTCCTCCAGCGCCACGGCGTAGAGCTTCGGCACGGCGTCGTTCATCGCCTGCTCCAGCACGGCACCGCGGCCCACCCGCTGGTCGATGACCCGTGGCGGGGTGCGGCCCGGCCGGAATCCCGGCACCCTGACCTGCCGGGCGACCTCACGGTATGCCTTGTCGAGGTCTGCCTTGAGTTCAGAGAACGGAACCTCGATGGTGAACCGGACCCGGGTCGGGCTCAGCTCTTCGACGTCGGTTTTCACGTCGGCATTACTCCTCGGTTCCTCGCCAGGCATACACGGCACTGCCGCCCGGGCAAATGGGTGGTCACTCACGGCTACGGCCGTCAAGTCTAGGGCGCCAAGTCTAGGGCCAGCGCGGCAGTTGCTGACCCGGGCACCGCCCGGGCGCCCGGCCACCCTGGGCCAGCCAGTGCCGGGATGCCTACAACAGGTCGAGTCGCCTGCCGCGGGCGATGGCCGCGCGGCGGGATGCCACGCCGAGCTTCCGGTACACCGACCGCAGATGCGTCTTGACCGTATTGATCGACAGGAACAGCGCCTCGGCGATCTCCTGGTTGGTCATGTGCGAAGGAAGGAAGCGCAGCACCGCAAGCTCGCTGCTGGTCAGCGGCGCCTCCGACTGCTCAGGCACTCCCCCGGCACGGGGTATCTGGGCATCGAATCGCTCCAGGATCCGTCCGGCGAAACGCGCGCTGCGGCTGGTCGGCTGGACCAGCACGGTGATCGCCGACCGAATCGGCTGCCCGGCGGCCAGGAATACCCGGCATGCGCCATCGGGCTCGGCGAGCGCGAGTGCCTGGTCCAGCAACTCGGTTGCCGGCTTGGTGCGGCCGAAGCGCCGGTTCGCGACCACTGCGACCAGCAGCGCGGCCACCTTGATCTGGAGGGTCGCGTCACCGGCGCTGGCATCCAGGCACGGCCCGACTGCCTCGAGCGCCGCGGCGAAGTCTCCCTCGGCCAGCAGCAGCCTGCCGAGCGCGAGCAGGCTCTCGGCCTGCTCACGGCGGGGCCCGTCGGCGTCGGCGCCGAGGATCATCCTGGCCCGCCCGGCGTCGCCCGTGCGAAGGGCGATCTCGCAGTCCAGCACGGTCAGCACCCCGTCCAGCTGCAGGTCACTGGCCGCGCTGGTGTCGCGCATCCGGACCACCAGCCCGCGGGCACCGGTGGCATCGCCATCGGCAAGCGCGATGCGGGCACGGATCAGCCCGGCCACCACGCTGAGGCTCGGCTCGCCCGGCAGCAGGCAGAAGTCCGCCGAGTGCCCGTCCACATCCGCCAGCAGAATTCTGGCCGCCGCCAGGTCATCACGTGCCAGGTGCACCTGCACGGACGCGAGCGCGGCCAGGCTCGCTGCCGCCGGATCGCGGCTGGACTCGCCCTCCGCGAGCTCACCGGCAGCCTTCTCGGCAGCGGCCAGGTTCCCGTACCACGCCTCGGCCAGCGCATGCCACCCGCGAGCCCTCTCGCACAGCTCACCCAGGCCGCCGGCGGTGAGCTGCTGACCCGCATGATTCAGCGCATACCGGGCCGCATTGATCTCCCAGCGGCGCAGCCGTGCCGCCCCGAGGGCGAACCACAGCAGGCCAAGAGCCCGGTGCTCCGGCTGCGTGCCCGCGGTGGCCTGCGCCTGCTCGGCCGACGTCCAGCCCTGAGCCAGCAGGCCAGGATCGGCAGCGGCCTGGCTGGAAGCCCGCATCACCCGCAGCGCCGCCAGCCATGGCTCGACGATCCGGCGCTCTGCCTCGGCGCAGCGGCCGAGCGCGCGCCGGGCGTCGTCCAGGTGATGAGCTGCCCCGTCCGGGTCCCCGCTCCACAGCCTGGCCGCGGCCAGGGCCGCTGCTACGGCGGCGTCATCAGCGCGGCGGCCTGCCGGGAACAAGGCCAGTACCTGCTCCAGCGTCTGCGCCCCGTCGCGCATCAGCGCGGCGGTGCCGACCTCGGCCAGCATGCGCGCCGCGTAGTCCCAGTCTCCAGCCTGGGCCGCGCTGCGCACCGCGTCGGTAGCCCCGTCATGGGCCGCGTGCCAGCGCGCCGCCCGGCGCAACAGGATCGGGATCTCATTCGGGATTTCCCTGTCGCGCTCCGCGGCGAGCACATCGCGGAGCAGCGGGTGATACCGGTACGTGGCGTGGTCGGCGCCGAGCGCCTCGACGAAGCTGTTCTGCCTGCTGAGGCGCTCCAGCGTGCGCGCGCCGCCGGGTTCTCCGGTCAGCGTGTCGGCAAGGTCTCCGGTCACCCGCTCGGTGACGCTGGTCCGCAGCAGGAACAGCCTGGTCTCCGCTGACAGCTTCCCCAGCACCTCATCGCAGAGATAGTCGGTGATCATCGGCTCGTGCCCGGCGATGCCGGTAACGCCGCAGAGCTCCGCCGCGCTGGCCCGGTGACGGATGGACGCCAGCCGTAGCCCTGCCATCCAGCCCTCGGTGCGGGTGAGAAACTCCTCGCGCTCCGCGGCGCCGACGTCGATGCTCAGCATCGCGAAGTAGGCGGCTGCCTCGTCGGCGGTGCAGGCCAGATCCGCGGCGGTGACATCGGCCAGGTCGCCGGCCACCCGCAGCCTGGCTAGCTGCAATCCCGGCGGGCAGCGCCCGGACAGCACCAGCCGCACCGGCGGCGGCGCGTGCCTGACCAGCAGATCGAGGCCAGCCAGCACAGGACGGCCGGCCAGCTCGTGAATGTCGTCGAGCACGAGCACCACGGGCTCGGTGAACAGCTGGGCTGCCTCGATCAGGCGCAGCGGGAACTCGGCGGCCGAGACGTCCTCAAGCGAGCGCACGGCATCGGCGGGTACTGCTCCGGCCCTGGCCAGCGCGGCCCGGACATACGGCCAGAACCTCGCCGGTTCCCCGTCGCGTGCATCCACGGTCAGCCAGGCGACCCGGCCGACCGGCGATGCCGCCGCCCACGACGCGCAGGCCACCGTCTTCCCGGCGCCGGCCGGGCCGGATACCAGCGTCACCCGGTGGGCCGCAGCGCGGTCGATCAGCTCGGTTACCCGGCGGCGGCGCAGCACCGTGAGGCTCAGCCGCGGTATCTGCAGCTTGCCTTCAAGGAACCGGGGCTGGCCCCTTGTTGCCGCGCTCACCCGGTGCGGTGCCGCGTGCTTCGTCGCGCTTGTCATTCCATTTCCCCCGAAAGGCGCCGCGGACGGCCGCAGCAGTTCCCGATCCCTCACCCGGCCGGGTGAACATGCAGCTCAGAACGCCTCATTCGTCATTACCCCGGTCCGGCTGGGGCCAACCACCAGCCCTTGCCTGGGCGGCAAATCCCGCGCCGCCAATGCCAGCCATGCGCTCGGCCGGGCGGTTTCACCCGCACCGGGCGATGCCGGGCCGGGCGGCAGTTCATAGCGTCACGCGGGTGCGACGCCCGACAATAGGGAGGGGGCTGCTTCCATGAGCAGCGGACCGGAGCAGGCCGACTCGGTGATCGGCGGGCCACCGCGGCCGGCATCGGCGAGCGGCGGCCGGCATGCGGCATCGGCAAGCGGCGCTACGGCATCGGGAAGCTCACCGCCGGCCTACCAGGACGACGGCTCCTTCATCAAGAACCAGTTCTTCGTCACCTTGCCGAACTACAGCTTCAGGATCGATATCACCTCGTGGGGCTGGATTCACCTGGCCGTCGGCGCGCTGGTGTTCATCGCGGGCATCTGCCTGATCCTCGGCCAGCTGTGGGCCAGGATCGTAGGGGTGGTCCTCGCGCTGATCAGCGCGGTGGCCCCTGCGCAGGCCGGGCCGGGTTGCTGGCGCCTGTCATGATGGCGGCTCAACATAGCGGCGCTGTTCGTACACCTCGGTTGACGCGCGGGAACGCCGCCGGGTGACGAGCAGCGCGACAGACACCGCGAGGCCGGCCGCACCTCCGATCATCAAGATCACCCCGATGGCCTCAAGGTTGACGTACTGGGGCTTCCAGGTAACTGCGAAACGCAGAATCGCGCCGATGATGATCAGCGCGATGCTGCCGCCGATGCTCATGACAGTGACCTCCAGTTGCGTCAGGCCACCGTGCTGGGCGGCTGGCCGGACCGCTCGCCAGGGCCCGATGACAGGCTCGGCACGGCATTCCCTCGTTCTAGTGCTTGTGGGCCAGCGTAATGGCGCCTCGCCCGGCAGTGCTGAGCCGCAGCGAATGCCTGGCCTGATTGGTGCGGGATTCCCGGTCCCATTCTGCAGAGCCGGCCTGCCGCGATGATTCACCCCAGCGGGGTGAGGTGCGCCCGGTGCAGCTTCGGAGAACGTGAACGAATGCGGAGACGAACCCGGCAAGGCGATCGGCAAGCCGGCGGCCGTGGGCGCGGGGGCCGGCCGGCGGTGGTGACCCTTGTCTGACACCGGCGGCGGGCCGGAGCCGGAAGCCGGAGGTCCGGAACTCAGCCAGGACGAACAAGCTGAAATAGATCGCCTCCGGGCCGAGGTCGACGAGCTGCGCAGGAAGCAGGATCGTCAGGCTCGGCGGCGCCGGGGGGGCTGGCGGGCTCCGGTTTCGGTGATTCTGATCGTGCTCGGCTGCGTGCTTGCCCCGGTGTCCGTGCTGGGGGTCTGGAGTGCCAACCAGGTCTCCGACACGAGCCGCTATATCGCCAACATCGAGCCGCTGGTGCATGACCCGGCGATCCAGAATGCCCTGACGGACAAGATCACGATTCAGATCACCAGCCGCCTCAACGTGACCGGCGTCACCAACCAGGCCGCCGACCTGCTCACCAGCAAGGGACTGCCGCGGGTCGGCACGCTGCTCAAGACCTTCGCCCCGCAGATCTCCAGCGCGGTCGCCGGGTTCATCCACAGCACCGTGCACAAGATCGTGACCAGCCCGCAGTTCGCCAATACCTGGATCCAGGTCAACACCGTCGCCCATCAGCAGGTGGTGCAGGTGCTGTCCGGTCAGGGCGGCGGCGCGATCAGCACCAGCAACGGGCAGGTCACCCTCGACCTGGGCCCGTTCATCAACATCGTCAAGCAGGACCTGGTCAAGCGCGGGTTCACGCTGGTCAACAACCTGCCGCCGATCCACCCCTCGTTCGTGCTCTTCCAGTCCAAGGACCTGGTCAAGGCGCAGACCGGCTACCGGCTGATCAACGACCTGAAGATCGTGCTGCCGATCCTGACGCTGCTGCTGCTCGGCCTCGGCGTCTACGTCGCACGCGGGCACCGGCGGGCCCTGATCGGAGCCGGGCTCGGCCTGGCCGCGTCCATGCTCGTCCTCGGCGCCGGGCTGCTGATCTTCCGCGGCATCTACCTGAACAGCGTCCCGGAAAGCGTGCTGCCCAGCGACGCCGCAGCCGCGATGTTCGATACGTTCGTCCGGTTCATCAAGACCGGGCTGCGCACCATCCTGGTGCTGGGCCTGGTCGTCGCCGCCGCCGCGTTCCTCACCGGGCCATCGGTCACCGCGGTCCGGACCCGGGCGGCGTTCGCATCGGGACTGGCCCGGGCCCGGCGAAGCGGCGAGCACGCCGGGCTGTCCACCGGGCCCGTCGGCCAGTGGACCTACGCGCACCGGCACGGGCTGCGCATCTCCGCCGTGGCCCTCGCCGCCCTGATCTTCGTATTCTGGGGCCGGCCCACCGCCGCCGTCGTCATCGTGATCGCCATCGTGCTGCTAGTGATCCTCGGGCTGATCGAGCTGATCGGCAGGCCGCCCGCCCAGCCCGCCGCGCCGGAGACAGCAGCCCAGCCATGACGCCGACCGCCTCCAGGCGTCTGGCGGCGCCGCTGCGCTCCGCTTCCCGGTAGGCCGGCAGGTGATCGTTCAGGCGGCCGGCCTGGCGCTGCTTTCGGCGCTGTCCCCGACCGCACTGCTGGTCACCGCCGTTTACCTCGGCTCCGCGCGGCCCACGCTGACCAGCTTGTTCTACCTGGCTGGCGCGGTGGGCATGAGCCTCGTGATGGGTGTCGTCGTCCTCGTCGCACTGCGCAGCGCTCACCTGAACCATCCGGACCAGCATGCGTCCCGCTATGGCCTGCGGCTCGGCCTGGGCTTGGTGCTGCTGGCGGCGGCCTTACTGATCGCGGCACGCAAGCCGCGGCGGCCCGATCCAGGGAAGCCGCGGCAGGAATCGTGTCGAGGATGGTCGCCGATCCGGCGCCGCTGAGCGCGTTCGCCGTCGGCCTCCTCGTGTTCGCGCCGGGAGTCACGTTCATCGCCGCGCTGCAGGTGATCGCGACGGCATCGGCCGACTTCGGGCTCACGCTGCTGGCCGTGCTCGTTGTCGTTGTCATCAACGTTCTTCTTGTCTGGCTACCCATCACGCTCCACCTGGTGGCCCCGAACGTGACCGAACGTCGTCTGACGGCCTTCAACGGCTGGCTCCGTGCGCAGGGGAGCACCGTGCTCGTCGGGGTGTTTGCCGCGGTCGGCGGGATCATGATCGTCGATGGCATCTACGGGCTTGTCAGCGGTGCCCGATGAGCCGGGCACTGTGGTGAGCAACCCCGGGCCGCGCACACGCCCTGGTCCGGCCTCACCCTTGCAGGATGGTTCTCGCGATGCAGGCCCGGCCATACTGGATGCCGTGGACCCCATCGACAGGCTGCGCTTGGCAGGCAAACGGATGACCGACCCGCTCGAGTCGCTCGCCCAGCGCGTCGCGGAGCGTGTGATCGACCTCGTCGTCGACGTACTGGACCTGAACGCGCTCGTGCAGGCAATCGACCTGAACGCGGTGCTCAACCGGATCGACATCAACGAAATTCTGAAGAACGTCGACGTTTCCGCGCTGGTCGATCGGGTGGACATCAACGATGTCCTGCAACGCGTCGATGTGGGCGCTCTGCTCGACCGCATCGATATGAACGACCTTGTGCAGCGCCTGGACATAGACGCGCTGGTCGAGCAGACGGACCTGGGCGCCGTCATCGCCAAGTCGTCGGGCGGGATAGCGACCGATGCGCTGGACGCGGCCCGCAGCCAGGCCGTCGGGCTGGACGGTTTTATCGACCGCTGGGTGCAACGTGCACTCCGGCGCAAGCACGCAGCGCCGTTGATGCCGACTGCCGTGCTCGACGGCCAGCTGCCGGATGCCGAGGCACCGGACGCCCAGCTGCCCGACGCCGCCCAGCTGCCCGACGCCGCACCGGATGCCCAGCTGCCCGATGCCGCCCAGCCGCCCGACGCCGCACCGGACGCCCAGCCGCCCGACGCCGCCCA